>Ga0208373_1000010_pt1:480000-482500 | contig 605349 bp, 509 predicted proteins | sample RifOxyC2_FD_184036 | JGI IMG/M metagenome (GOLD analysis project Ga0208373, IMG submission 184036) | Soil microbial communities from Rifle, Colorado - Rifle Oxygen_injection C2 (SPAdes) | ecosystem: Environmental > Terrestrial > Deep subsurface > Rock core/Sediment | place...
GAAAGGTGAAAAGCACCCCGAACAGGGGAGTGAAATAGTACCTGAAACCGTGCGCCTACAAGCGGTCGGAGCATTGAAATATATGTGACGGCGTGCCTTTTGCATAATGAGCCTACGAGTTGCTCCTCACTGGCGAGGTTAAGTTCTTATTTAACGGAGCCGAAGCGAAAGCGAGTCCAAATAGGGCGAATAGTCAGTGGGGGCAGACGCGAAACTTTGTGATCTATCCATGGGCAGGTTGAAGGTGTGGTAACACACACTGGAGGACCGAACCCGTTGACGTTGAAAAGTCTTGGGATGACCTGTGGATAGGGGTGAAAGGCCAATCAAACTGAGAGATAGCTCGTTCTCCCCGAAATGTTTTTAGGAACAGCGTTGCATTATGAAGTTTATTAGAGGTAGAGCTACTGATTGGGCTAGGGGGCTTCACCGCCTACCAAACCCTGACAAACTCCGAATGCTAATAAATATCTGCAGCAGTGAGGCTTTGGGCGCTAAGGTCCAGGGCCGAGAGGGAAATAACCCAGATTAGCAACTAAGGTCCCTAATACGTAGTTAAGTTGATCAAACGAGGTGGGATTTCTATAACAGCCAGGATGTTGGCTTGGAAGCAGCCATTCATTTAAAGAGTGCGTAACAGCTCACTGGTCGAGAGATCCTGCACGGAAAATAATCGGGCATCAAACTACGAACCGAAGTTCTAAATTCTAGCTATGCTAGAGTGGTAGGGGAGCATTGAAATCTGCACAGAAGGTGTGGCGCGAGCCATGCTGGAGCGATTTCAAAAGAAAATGTAGGCATAAGTAACGATAATTAAAGTGAAAAACTTTAACGCGAAAAGTCTAAGGTTTCCTGATCAACGTTAATCGGATCAGGGTTAGTCTGGTCCTTAGGAAAACCCGAAAGGGGTATCTGATGGAAAGAAGGTTAATATTCCTTCACCTACTATGCATTAAAAGTGACGCAGGGACGTGGTGGTTGCGTACGGACGGAAGTGTACGCCTGAGTGGAGTCTTCGGACAAAGCGAAACCATAAAATCCCTGCCAAGAAAAGCGAGCATAGCAGCCAGTACCGGAATCCGACACAGGTAGACGGGATGAGTATTCTAACGCGCTCGGGTGAGCCGTGGAGAAGGAACTAGGCAAATTAACGCTGTAACTTCGGGATAAAGCGTACCATCGCAAGATGGTCACAGTAAAATGGTACAACCAACTGTTTAACAAAAACACAGGGCCCTGCAAAAACGTAAGTTGACGTATAGAGCCTGAAACCTGCCCGGTGCTGGAAGGTTAAGGAAGGGTGTTCGACGCAAGTCAAAGCTCCTGACTGAAGCCCCAGTAAACGGCGGCCGTAACTATAACGGTCCTAAGGTAGCGAAATTCCTTGTCGGGTAAGTTCCGACCTGCACGAATGGTCTAATGAGTTGTACACTGTCTCCTCCACGAGCCCGGTGAAATTGTAGTATCGGTGAAGATGCCGGTTACCCGCCACGGGACGGAAAGACCCCGTGAACCTTCACTACAACTTTGCATTGATTTTGAGCAACAAATGTGTAGGATAGTTGGGAGACTTTGAAGCAGTGTCGCCAGGCATTGTGGAGTCATCGTTGAAATACCAACCTTTTGTTGCTTAGAACCTAACCCTGAACAAGGGGACATTGCATGGTGGGTAGTTTGACTGGGGTGGTCGCCTCCTAAAAAGTAACGGAGGCTCGCAAAGGTACCCTCAGTACGGTTGGTAATCGTACGCAGAGCGCATTAGTAGAAGGGTGCTTGACTGTGAGACAAACACGTCGAGCAGGAGCGAAAGCTGGCTAAAGTGATCCGGTGGTTCTGTATGGAAGGGCCATCGCTCAAAGGATAAAAGGTACTCCGGGGATAACAGGCTGATCTTACCCAAGAGCTCATATCGACGGTAAGGTTTGGCACCTCGATGTCGGTTCGTCACATCCTGGGGCTGGAGAAGGTCCCAAGGGTTCGGCTGTTCGCCGATTAAAGTGGCACGTGAACTGGGTTCAGAACGTCGCAAGACAGTTCGGTCCCTATCTGTGGTGGGCGCTAGTAAATTGAGTGGACATGACCTTAGTACGAGAGGACCGGGTTGTACGTACCGCTGGTGTATCTGTTATGCCGCCAGGTGTAATGCAGAGTAGCTATGTACGGCAAGGATAAACGCTGAAAGCATCTAAGCGTGAAACCTTCCACAAGATGAGTTTACTTTTAAGGGTCGTCGAAGACTACGACGTTGATAGGCTATAGGTGTAAAAATGGTAACATTAAAGCCAAGTAGTACTAATTGCCCGTAAGCTTTATTTTTTTATGTTTTGTATTTTTCCTTTCCAATATGTAAATTATTATAGTTGAGTAAAATCAACTGAACTCTTTATGGTGGTTTTGCCGGGGGTGTTCACCTCTTCCCATTCCGAACAGAGAAGTTAAGTCCCCCATGGCCGATGGTACTCGCATCTAGCTGGGAGAGTAGGTAGCTGCCATATTTATT
>Ga0208373_1000010_pt1:487500-605349 | contig 605349 bp, 509 predicted proteins | sample RifOxyC2_FD_184036 | JGI IMG/M metagenome (GOLD analysis project Ga0208373, IMG submission 184036) | Soil microbial communities from Rifle, Colorado - Rifle Oxygen_injection C2 (SPAdes) | ecosystem: Environmental > Terrestrial > Deep subsurface > Rock core/Sediment | place...
ACTTTGCATTGATTTTGAGCAACAAATGTGTAGGATAGTTGGGAGACTTTGAAGCAGTGTCGCCAGGCATTGTGGAGTCATCGTTGAAATACCAACCTTTTGTTGCTTAGAACCTAACCCTGAACAAGGGGACATTGCATGGTGGGTAGTTTGACTGGGGTGGTCGCCTCCTAAAAAGTAACGGAGGCTCGCAAAGGTACCCTCAGTACGGTTGGTAATCGTACGCAGAGCGCATTAGTAGAAGGGTGCTTGACTGTGAGACAAACACGTCGAGCAGGAGCGAAAGCTGGCTAAAGTGATCCGGTGGTTCTGTATGGAAGGGCCATCGCTCAAAGGATAAAAGGTACTCCGGGGATAACAGGCTGATCTTACCCAAGAGCTCATATCGACGGTAAGGTTTGGCACCTCGATGTCGGTTCGTCACATCCTGGGGCTGGAGAAGGTCCCAAGGGTTCGGCTGTTCGCCGATTAAAGTGGCACGTGAACTGGGTTCAGAACGTCGCAAGACAGTTCGGTCCCTATCTGTGGTGGGCGCTAGTAAATTGAGTGGACATGACCTTAGTACGAGAGGACCGGGTTGTACGTACCGCTGGTGTATCTGTTATGCCGCCAGGTGTAATGCAGAGTAGCTATGTACGGCAAGGATAAACGCTGAAAGCATCTAAGCGTGAAACCTTCCACAAGATGAGTTTACTTTTAAGGGTCGTCGAAGACTACGACGTTGATAGGCTATAGGTGTAAAAATGGTAACATTAAAGCCAAGTAGTACTAATTGCCCGTAAGCTTTATTTTTTTATGTTTTGTATTTTTCCTTTCCAATATGTAAATTATTATAGTTGAGTAAAATCAACTGAACTCTTTATGGTGGTTTTGCCGGGGGTGTTCACCTCTTCCCATTCCGAACAGAGAAGTTAAGTCCCCCATGGCCGATGGTACTCGCATCTAGCTGGGAGAGTAGGTAGCTGCCATATTTATTGAACCTCGATCTTTATTGATCGAGGTTTTTTTATGCCCCTATCTGAATTGATTAATCGCTTCGCACAGTAATTTAATATGCATGATTAAACATTGATTAATTTAAATAACTTAACTTGCGTTTGGTTTTATGACTAAACCAAAATCCAATATATTAATTCAAATTCTTTCATTAGGTAATCAGGAAAATACTCCTTTTAGAGTAGCGTATAAGAACTATATGTTCAACCTGTTCCTTTTGTTGGCAACACCTTTTGCCTTTTTGGTAATGTGTATTAATTTTTATATTGGAGAATACACATTGGCTGTTTTTAACGTTGCGCATCTTGCCATTTTCATTGCTGGTTATTATATATCCTATTCACAAAAGTATCTTGATTATAGACCACTGTTATTATTTTTAGGAGCAATCATTGCTTCTTATACAGCTTATGTTTATAAGAATGGAAATGAATATCGTTTTTTGATAATGATAGTTGCTGCAGTGGTACTTTGTGAAAAAAATTGGCAATATATATTATTTGTACTTTTTGTCTCACTCAGTTTTGTTGCTATTAGGCTTGAAGAATTGCCTTTGAGCAATATGAATGCAATAAATATTGTTGAAAAATCAGTCAAATTATTATTTCCGCTTTCATTCTTTTCTATCTGTCTTTATTACTTCAAAGAGATTTATTTTAAAAACCAATATAAGCTTGAAACTGCGTATGCTGAATTATCTAAAAATAAGGAAGAGCGCGATCGAATCTTAAATGTTGTTGCGCATGATTTAAGAAGTCCTTTAAGTGGAATTTCTGGAATTAGTAAAATGATGTTAGCTGATGACAAAGTTGTTGAAGACAACAAAGAGATGTTTAGATTAATAGAACAGAGTGCTGAATCTACGCTTAGGCTAATCAGTGATTTAATGCATACCAATATTAATTCTGTAGAACAATATCATTTTAATGCAATTGAATTAAATAAATTAGTTCATCAAATTCTTCAAATACTTGTTTTTACGGCCAAAGAAAAAAATATTATTATAGAAGCAAATATTGCAAAACAAAAAATAATATTAAAGGCCGATAAAGATAAAATAGACAGGGTAATTTCTAACTTAGTAACTAATGCAATCAAATTTAGTAAGCCAGGTTCTATAGTCCATGTATCCTTGCATGCAAATGATGAGTTTGCAGAAATAATTGTAAAAGACAATGGAATAGGTATACCCGAATATTTGCAGGGAAAAATTTTTGATTTATTCACAACTGCAAAACGAAAAGGAACTGCTGGTGAAAAAAGTTACGGTTTAGGATTGGCTATTTGTAAAAAAATTATCGATATGCATGAAGGTTTTATTCATGTGGAAAGTAAAGAGGGGGAAGGATCTTCCTTTATTGTAAAGCTTCCACTCAAGGCCTAACCATTTCAATATGCTCTATTCCATCTTCTAGATACATTTCTCCTTCTTCAATAAAACCAAAGGAAGCATAAAATTTTATTAAATAGCACTGAGCACCAATTCTTATTGGACCTTCTCCAAATTGTTGATGTATTAGTTGAATGGCTTCTGCAATTAAGCGTCTACCAGCACCTGTTTTTCTATATTTAGGAGAACTTACTACTCGTCCAATACTCATTTCGTTATATGCTAAACCAGGGGGTAGCAATCTGCAATAAGCAATCAATTCGTTGTTTTCCCAAAACATTAAATGGATGCTTTTTTGGTCTTTATTGTCTGCATCTTGAAATACACAGTTTTGTTCAACCACAAAAACTTCATTTCTTAACTGAAGCATTGCATACAATTCAAATGGGGTAAGTAATTCAAATGGTTTTAGTGAAAAATAACTTGTTGCCGTATTCATAGAGTTCGTTTAACTGATTTGCAAATAATCCCGCATCTTTGCAATGCTGTAAAAATAAGCATACCAGCGATAAACATGTCAAAAAGAGTTGCAATCATAGGTGCCGGCCCAGCAGGATTAACTGCAGCCTATTTGTTGGGTAAAGAAAAACAACAAGTAGTAGTGTTTGAAAAAGATGCTACTTACGTTGGTGGTATTTCTAGAACAGAGAGTTATAAAGGATATCATTTTGATATTGGAGGACATCGTTTCTTTTCTAAATCAAAAGAAGTAGAAGATTTTTGGACAGAGATCTTAGGAGATGAAATGCTGGAGAGACCAAGAAGTTCAAGAATATATTACAATAAGAAATTCTTTTCTTATCCCTTAGTTGCAATGGAAGCGTTAAAGAAATTAGGGATTTTAGAAAGTGCACTCTGTGTATTGAGTTATTTGAAAGCTAAAATATTCCCAGTTAAAAATCCAACCAATTTTGAAGATTGGGTAGTAAATCAATTTGGCCAAAGACTCTTCAATATTTTCTTTAGAACCTATACAGAAAAAGTATGGGGAATACCCTGCAAAGAAATTTCTGCTGATTGGGCAGCTCAAAGAATTAAAGGACTTTCTTTAAGTAGTGCAATTTGGAATGCGCTCTTTAAGCCCAAACCTTCTAAGAAAGGGGATGTGATTAAAACATTGATTGATTCCTTTAGATATCCAAAGCAAGGACCTGGTTTAATGTGGGAGCGCTGTACGGAAAAGTGTAAAGCAATGGGTGTGCAAGTTGAAATGAATTGTGGCATTAAAGACATTGCTACCGCAGATGGTAAATGGACTGTACACACCAGCGACGGAAGAACTTATACAGATTTTGATTATGTACTTTCCTCTGCTCCAATGCGTGAACTAATTCAAGCGGTTAGTCCTGCCTTTCCAACTAAAGCATTTGAAGGTGCAGCCAATCTGGGATACAGAGATTTTTTAACTGTGGTATTAATTTGTAAAGACGAGGATGCCTTTAATGACAATTGGATTTATATTCATGATCCAAGTGTGAAAGTTGGGCGTATTCAAAACTTCAAATCTTGGAGCCCTTATATGGTACCAGATCCTGAAATGGCTTGTTATGGGTTAGAGTATTTTTGTTTTGAAGGAGATGGGTTATGGACCAGTAGCGACTTTGATTTGATTGAATTAGCGAAAAAAGAAATTGCACAGATTGGATTAACCAAACCTAGTGCAGTGGTTGATGGGTATGTAGTAAGACAGCCCAAAGCATATCCAGTTTACGATCATATGTATAAGGAAAGAGTCAATGATGTTCGTGAAGCATTAAAGCAATATCCTGGTCTTTATTTAGTAGGAAGAAATGGAATGCACAAATACAATAACCAAGATCATAGTATGATGACTGCAATGCTGGCTGCTAAAAATATAGTTGCGGGCAAAGAAGTGTATGATTTATGGGATGTAAATGAGGATGCGGAGTACCATGAAGGAGGCGAACGTGGAGCAGAAGTAGAAAAAGTTGCAGAACGATTGGTTCCACAAAAATTGAATCCTTAGTAATCATATTTCCCCTTCCATCGCTCCCTTAAAAATTTCTTTATTTCATTTTCTCTAGGGTTGTTGCCAGGCGTATAGAATGGTGTATTTTTCAATTGGTCGGGCAAGTATTCTTGTTCAATGAAATTGTTTTCGCCTAAATGTGAATACTGGTAATTTTTACCATAGTCCATTTGCTTCATCATTTTCGTGGGAGCATTTCTCAAATGTAGTGGAACGGATAAATCACCATGCTTTGAAACTGCTTGTTGGGCTTTTGCGATTGCTTCGTATGCGGCATTGCTTTTTGGCGATGAAGCTAAATAGGTTGCGCATTGCGAAAGAATTATTCTGCTTTCGGGATAACCAATTTTTGAGACAGCATCAAAAGTACCATTGGCCAATAATAATGCATTGGGATTTGCATTTCCTATGTCTTCACTTGCGAAAATGAGCATTCTTCTTGCAATAAATTTCACATCTTCGCCACCCTCAATCATTCTAGCTAACCAATACACTGCACCGTTGGGGTCAGAGCCCCTCATGCTTTTAATAAACGCAGAAACAATATCATAATGTTGCTCACCACTTTTATCATAAAGGGCAATTTTTTGTTGAGCAATTTTTAAAACAATTTCATCAGTAATGAGTGAGGCCCCTGTTTGTACTACCAAATCCAATAGATTCAATAATTTTCTTCCATCACCACCACTTAGGTTGATTAAAGCCTCTGTTTCTGTTAACTGTATATTTTTTTGTTGCAGTAGTGTATCTCTATTAATGGCATCCTGCATTAATTGAATTAATTGTTGCTTCTCTAATGCTCTTAAGACATAAACCTGACATCTACTCAACAATGCCGCATTTACTTCAAAAGAAGGGTTTTCGGTAGTAGCTCCAATTAGTCGGATGGTTCCTTTCTCTACAGCACCTAGTAATGCATCTTGTTGGCTTTTATTAAAACGATGAATTTCATCAATAAACAAAACTGCTCCAACTAGGTGCTTTGCTTGTTCAATTACTTCTCTTACTTCTTTAACGCCACTACTGATAGCAGAGAGCTGGAAATAAGGCACTTGTAAGGTTTGGGTAATTACATTAGCCAATGTGGTCTTTCCCACACCAGGAGGCCCCCATAAGATCATTGAAGGCACTACTCCTTTTTCTAATGCTGTTCTTAAAATACTTCCCTTACCAGTAATATGTTCTTGACCCAATACCTCATCTAAATTATTGGGGCGCATTCTTTCCGCAAGTGGAGTATTAGCATTATTGGTCATTGATCTACTTTAATTTTTAAATTTAGTGATTCCCGCAAGAATAGTAGTGCCAAATCCTAGTAAAGCAATAATCCCGAAGGACCATTGCAATCCAAATGCTTCAGCAATAAATCCAATTAATGGCGGCCCAATAAAAAATCCTAAAAAGCCAATACTCGAGACTGCTGCAAGTGCCATACCTGCACTCATTTTATCTGATTTACCAGCTTGACTATATACTATTGGTACAACTGAGGAAACCCCAAAACCCACCAATAAAAAACCAATGGTTGCAAATACGATTGTTGGAATAAATACTGCAATGAGCAATCCAATGGCAATGATGATGCCGCTACCTTGTAGAATTTCTTTTCTGCCAAAACGCAATACCAGTCCGTCTCCTAAAAATCTACCCAATGCCATAGTACCCATAAATGCAGAATAACCCAATGTTACAAGTCCTGTAGGGGCTTCTACAATTTTTTGAAAATAAATTCCACTCCAGTCGAACATGGTTCCTTCTGCAGCCATACAGCAAAATGAAATTAATCCCAGTTTCAATAAAACTATGTCGGGCTTTACAAATAAAGGTTGATTACCTATCACTGCATCTTTTGGCATTCTTCCAAATTTCATGAGAAGGGCAAGTAAAATCATTGCTGCTGCAATAATTGAAAAATGTTTGAGTGGATCAAAGCCAAAAGAAATCATTAAGGTTCCTACAGCTGCTCCAGTAAAACCTGCCAAGCTCCAGATTCCATGGAAGGATGCCAAAATGGATCGGCCATACAATTCTTCAACTGCAACAGCTTGTGTGTTTACTGATATATTCATCATATTACCCAATAATCCAAAGCAAAACAATAATATGGTAAGTATTAAAGTTGTTGAGGCGGAACCTAATAATAGAAGTAATATTGGATAAATAATCGCAGCAATCAACATGACTGTTCTGCTTCCCAATTTTGAAACCAGCCAACCCGAAATGGGTAAACTAACCATTGATCCTGCCGGCAATGCAAAAAGTATTCCTCCTAATTCCGCATCATTTAATTGAAGTTTTTCTTTAATGTTTGGAATACGACTTGCCCAACTAGCAAATGTAATTCCAGCAATAAAAAAGTAACTACCAATAGCCCAACGATGTGTTCTTCGAGAAAGGTTATTCGCACTCATAATATTAATTCAATGGCAAAAATACCGCAATAAGACTACTTGACCCATTTAGGTTATATTTGCGCTCTTAAATGGCCATTTGGCCTGTTGTATAAATTATTTTTTGCGTATGTATCGTACAAATACTTGTGGGGAATTAAGATTAGCAAATGCGGGTCAAGAAACAACTTTGGCTGGCTGGGTTCAAACTGTTAGAAAGTTTGGTGCTATTACTTTTGTTGACTTGAGGGACCGTTATGGAATAACTCAATTATTGTTTGGAGAAGCTTTAACTGCATTGTTAGATGCGCAGCCTTTAGGTCGTGAATATGTTTTGCAAGTAAAAGGAAATGTTCAAGAAAGAAGTAGCAAGAATGCCAATATTTCTACTGGGGAAATTGAAATAGCCGTTACTGAATTTAAGATATTAAACAAATCAGCCGTTCCTCCATTTACCATTCAAGATGATACGGATGGTGGAGATGATTTAAGAATGAAGTATCGTTTCTTAGACTTAAGAAGAAACGCAGTAAAAAAGAATTTGGAATTGCGTTACGCGGTCAATCGATCTGCAAGAAATTATTTGCATGAGAATAGCTTCATGGATATTGAAACTCCTTTCTTAATTAAATCTACTCCAGAAGGTGCAAGGGATTTTGTGGTTCCATCTAGAATGAATCCAGGACAATTTTATGCATTGCCACAAAGCCCGCAAACCTTTAAACAATTGTTGATGGTAAGCGGCTATGATCGATACTATCAAATTGTAAAATGTTTTAGAGACGAAGATTTACGTGCAGATCGTCAACCAGAATTCACTCAGATAGATTGTGAAATGGCATTTGTTGAACAAGAAGATATTTTGCAAATGTTTGAGGGGTTGGTGAAGCGAATATTCAAAGATGTAAAAAATATTGATTATACCGAGCAAGTAGAAAGAATGTCTTGGGAAGATGCCATGTGGAATTATGGTAATGATAAACCCGATATTCGTTTTGGCATGAAGCTTTCTAATTTGAAAAGTGCCTTTTTAAAAGGAGGTGTAATTGAAGCAACTGGAGAATTGATTAATGGTGCTGGATTTGGTGTATTTGATAATGCAGAAACCGTTTTGGCTATTGCAGTACCTGGTTGTGCTGAATATACGCGCAAGCAAACTGATGAATTAACGGAGTGGGTTAAACGTCCTCAGATTGGTATGCAGGGGATGGTGTACATCAAGTGTAATGCTGATGGCACTTACAAGAGTAGTGTAGACAAGTTTTATTCTGAAGAAAAATTGAAAGCCATTGCAGATTCTGCAGGAGCGCAAGCAGGAGATTTGGTTTTGATATTGGCAGGTCGTGAAGAAAGAACCCGTAAAGCAACGAGTGAATTGAGATTAGAAATGGGTAAGCGCTTAGGAATGCGCAAAGACGATGAATTCAAATTATTGTGGGTAATGGATTTTCCATTATTTGAATACGCCGAAGAAGAAAATCGTTGGGTAGCCAGACACCACCCATTCACTTCTCCTAAGCCAGATCATATTGAAGTGATGATCAACAATAATCCGGTGATTGAAAACGCAGATAAGTATTTAGAACATCCTTATTCTAATATCAAAGCCAATGCATACGATATGGTATTAAACGGCAATGAAATAGGCGGAGGATCTATTAGAATTTATCAGCGTCCATTGCAAGAGAAAATGTTTGCTGCATTGGGTATGACCGAAGAAGAAGCACAACATAAATTCGGTTTCCTATTGGGTGCATTTGAATACGGCGCACCTCCACATGGTGGTATTGCTTTTGGGTTTGATAGACTATGTTCTATTTTGGGTGGTAGCGAAAGTATACGCGATTTTATAGCCTTCCCTAAAAATAATAGTGGCCGAGACGTTATGTTAGATGCCCCAAGTTCTATTGACGATAAGCAGTTTGATGAATTGCAAATCAAATTGAATTTGAAATAAAAAGTTTCTTTTTATTTCTTATGCTGGCAAACGCTAAGAATATTAAATCATACAAATTGAGCCGCTCCATTCAATCAGAGCGGCTTTTTTAATGCTCAATTTTATTGGGCAAATGCATTTGGATATTGTTGTCTAATTTTCAATTGAGATTTGATGTAAACTTCTTGCCATGCCAAATTGAGTAAGATTACAACTGGTAGCAGATAAAGTGCAATTTTATAAATAAATAAATAGCTGTTAGTGATTTCAAAAATAATTCCCAAGGAAATCAGTAAGTAAAAAATACTGGGGATGATGAATATTATATGAAAGTCTCGGATGACTTTCATGCTTAATAAGTTTTTCTTTTTATCTCTGATGTTATCGTTGGCTAATTTCCCCTTTCCAAAAGCGTATGTAATATTTAAAGCATTAATCAGGTGTATAAAAGAAGCCGCTATTTTTTCAACAGCATAATTTTGATCTAACCATATAACTAAAGCTACTAGCAAAAAAGTCAATGCAATCTTGGGTAGACTTAGGTATTGGAGTAATTCAGATCTTAACTGAAGTTTGATACTTCTTTCAATAGAAGTAGCCTTTTCAGTAATGATATTACTAATAGCTTTCGTATTGAAATCCTGTTTAATTTCTTCAAATAAACTACTGAAGTTTTTAGTATCTGTTAATCTATCTTCAATGTAATTAACTATATGATCTGTCAATTCTAGTTCAACATCATAAAATTGTTTTCCAGTTTTTCGGCAATATTCACTCACTAAGGAATATTGTTCTTGTGTTAGTTCCATAAATAATTATTTAGGCAAATGCTTTGGGATACAATTTCAGGGCACCACTGTGTAGTTCCTTTACAAAGTCTCGATGTGCAAGTATAGAAACAAAAATTACTAACATGAATAGTGATATCAAGGAATAGGCAAGGAAGTGCATTTGTTTTGCTTCTGCGAAATCAAAAACACTACTAGTAAAGAGAATTTGCACAAAAAATACTGTATCTATGATTCCAGATAGTCGCTCATTAGTAAAAATCATTTCTTTTATTTGCTTTTTGAAAAGTCTATTTAGATGAATTGAATAAATAATTTCAAAAACAAAAAGTGAGACACCTAAAACAGCGAGAAAAACTCCTCTAAAATAATCTTGAGTTAAAAATTTACCCAACAATAATATAGCTGCATATATACAAAGCGTCATTGCAATTTTGGGAACCGTGAAATAAGAAAAAAATAATTTCCATTTCTGTTTTCTACTTTTCTTGCTTACCATTTCCATTCTAGTGGCAACAATATCTGCAAATCCCTTGATGCCAAATCCTGCATATACGGAATCTAATGCTTGTTCAAAACTTAACTTTGGATTTAGCTTTATTTTTTCTTCAATGGCTTCTGATAAATGGTCAACTAGTTCAACTTGCACGTCATAGTAATGAACATAGTGTTTTCTACAAAAAGCAAAGAGGCTTTCGTATTGGGCTTCTGTAATCATCCTACAATTGGTTTAGGATTTACAATGAATTCAAGGCTCTGCATAAATGCTTTCATTTCATCCATGGCATTAACCGTATGTTTTTTGCCTGCCTTGGTTAAGCTATAATATTTCCGCATTCGGTTGCCATTCATTTCTGTTTCCGTTTCAACCACTCCCTGTTCCTCTAGCTTATGTAATAATGGATACAATGCACCTTCAGTGATGTTCAATTCGCCTTTGGTTATCTCCTTTACCATTTGGGTCATTTGATACCCATACATTCTGCCATTGTCCTTTAATAACCTTAACAAGATTGGTTCTAGGCAACCTTTATAGAGCGACGATTTCTTCATAGAATTCAATATTTCTTTAGCTTTATTTGCATCTTTTCGATTTGCAATAATACATCATTTTTATATACATAAGAAAATTATGCATAAAAAATAAAGTATGCTGCATATGGATCGTAGAAGCAGAACGCCTATTGATTATTCTTTACCTTTACCCGCATTTAGTAAGCATATTTATGAAACAACTGACCATTTACAGAATTCTCACTTTTATTTTGGTTCCAATTGCCTTAATCATCGGATTTTTAGACCTTTTCGTTTTAATAATGGGGTTGTCTGGTAACCCTGCTATGTTATTCATTGCGTTTGTGATGGCCTGTTTAGTTATTTATGTTTTTGCTTCCTTAAGATTTTTATTACATGGAATAGGAAATGAGCGTCCTTGTAAATCCACTTTAAAGGATTGGATTAAGGTAAATGCTTACGGAACTTTGTTTATATCCGGTATGTTCTCTTTAAATTCAACTGGAGTGTTTTTTCTTGGAGACATACAGTTACAACAAATGCTATCCGATGTAATGGAGCAACAACCAGAATTAGCTGGTAAGATTTCAATGGAAACGATGGTGAGTATGTTTAAAACTGTTGCTGTAATTATGTTTATCATAAGCATTACCGCAATTATTCATGTACAGATTAGCTTTAGATTGCTTCGTAAACACGCTTTTTTATTCGTTAAATAGTCTTTATTTCGCTGCTATTACCTACTTTTGCAGCCGTCTTAATCAGACTTTATATTTAAAAAATTACTTATGGCAACTACTTCCGACATCAGCCGTGGCATGATTCTAAAATTAGACGGCAACCTTTACTCCGTTGTAGAGTTTGGTGAAAATAAAACTGCAAGAGCTGCAGCTAAAGTTTGGGCTAAATTGAAAGGCGTAGACAATAAACGTTCTATTGAAAAGACATGGAACAGTGGTGAAAATATTTTTCCTGTAAGAGTTGAAAAAAAGGCATTTCAGTATCTCTATAAAGATGAAACTGGGTATAATTTAATGAATAATGAAACTTTTGAGCAAATTGCCTTAGCTGAGGAAATGATTGACGCTCCACAGTTTTTAATGGATGGTTCTGAAGTATTTGTTTTCATTAATACGGAAACAGATTTGCCAATAGGAGCTGAATTACCTGAAAAAATTGTGGTGAGAGTTACATATTGTGAGCCTGGTCTTAAAGGTGATACTGCTACAAGAGCACTAAAAGCTGCAACCATAGAAACTGGTGCCACAGTTATGGTGCCTTTGTTTGTTGATCAAGACGAATTAATACGCGTAAATACCAAATCTGGTGATTACGTTGAACGCGTAAAAGAATAATATCTCCCGGGCAATCCCGGAAACAATGACCTGATTCTATCCGTTTCAGGTCATTTTGCTTATAACGAGAAAATCCCCGTTTTTTAGTAAAAAAAGGCTATTTTGCCCCACAATTCAGCAAAAACTAACTGATTTTACCCCTAAAACTGCCATTTATGGACTTAAAGCAAATCCACGAATTAATCAAGATTATCAACAAAAGCAATATTGGAGAAATTAGTATTGAAGACAAAGACGGTAAAGTAACCATCAAGCAGAAAGAAGAACCTGCTGTAAATGTTACCGCTGCCCCTAGTCATCAAGTGTATACTACAGCGGCTCCTTCTGCGGTTGCTGCTCCGGTACAATCAACTGCACCTGCTGCTGCACCTGCTCCTAAGGCAGACAACTTAATAACAGTGAAAAGTCCTATGATCGGAACTTTTTACCGTAGACCTTCACCTGACAAGCCTATTCTTGCTGAAGTTGGGTCTGAAATCACCCCAGGTAAAGTAGTTTGTATAATTGAAGCAATGAAGTTGTTCAATGAAATTGAAAGTGAAGTAAAGGGTACTATTGTAAAAGTGTTGGTAGAAGATGCCAGCCCTGTGGAATATGATCAGCCCTTGTTCTTAGTTGAGCCGGCTTAATTCATTCTTCACCCAAAAAATTGTACATGTTTAAGAAAATACTAATTGCCAACAGGGGAGAGATTGCTTTGCGTGTAATCAGAACCTGTCGTGAAATGGGCATAAAAACAGTTGCCGTTTATTCAACTGCAGATAGAGATAGTCTTCACGTCAAATTTGCCGATGAAGCTGTTTGTATAGGAAAACCTCAGAGTAGTGATTCTTATTTGAATATTGCCCATATTATGGCAGCTGCTGAAATTACCAATGCGGATGCCATTCATCCTGGATATGGTTTTTTAGCAGAGAATGCAAGATTCTCCCAAATCTGCGCTGATCATGGGATTAAATTCATTGGTCCAACTCCCGATATGATCAACAAAATGGGAGATAAGATTACTGCAAAAGAAACGATGATTAAAGCTGGTGTTCCTGTTGTTCCAGGTGGGGAAGGCTTATTAGAAAGTGTTGAACAAACCAAGTCATTGGCTAAAGAAGTTGGGTATCCCGTTATTCTGAAAGCCACCGCAGGTGGTGGTGGTAAAGGGATGCGAGTAGTTTGGAACGAGGAAGAAATTGAAAGAGCGTATACTACTGCAAAAATGGAAGCCGCAGCTTCTTTTAAGAACGATGGTATTTATATGGAGAAGTTTGTAGAAGAACCTCGACATATTGAAATACAAATAGCAGGTGACCAATACGGAAATGTTTGTCACTTAAGTGAAAGAGATTGTTCTATTCAACGTCGCCACCAAAAATTGGTTGAAGAATCTCCTTCTCCTTTTATGACAGCTGATTTGCGAGCAAAAATGGGTGAAGCAGCCATTAAAGCAGCGTCTGCTATTAATTATGAAAGCGTAGGAACCATTGAGTTTTTAGTAGATAAACATCGCAATTTCTACTTTATGGAAATGAATACCCGTATTCAGGTAGAACATTGCGTAACTGAAGAAGTAGTGAGTTTTGATCTAATTAAGGAGCAAATTAAAATTGCCATGGGCGAAAAAATTTCTGGTAGAAATTATGAGCCAACCATGCATGCAATTGAGTGTAGAATCAATGCAGAAGATCCTTATAATGATTTCAGACCTTCTCCAGGAAAAATCACGAATTTATTTACACCAGGTGGTCATGGTGTAAGAGTAGATAGCCATGTTTATGCTGGGTATGTAATTCCACCATATTATGATTCAATGATTGGTAAGCTAATTACTGTGGCACAAACCCGCGAAGAAGCAATTGATACCATGTATAGAGCACTGAGTGAATATGTTATTGAAGGTGTTAAGACTACCATTCCTTTTCATTTGCAGTTGATGCAGAATGAAGATTTTAGAAAGGGAAATTTCACAACTAAATTTTTAGAATCATTCACCATGAAATAATCATTTGGTTTCTGTAGTGCTATTTCAGGACGGGACAGAAACCAGTAATAAAGAAGCCCCAAATACTAATAATTGGGGCTTCTTTATTTAAAAATCTCTTCTAAGCTTATTTACTTAGAACCTCCACCGCCTCTTTGAGGACGATTTTTTCTCATTTCTTCATAGAAGTCATTTACCGATTTAATTTGGTCATCTGTTAAAGGAATGGCTTTGAATTTCTTTGTCTTCTCTTCGTTAACAGATTTCATTTTGGCAGCTCTTTCATCTTCACTAAGATCGCGCATGCCACGCATTTCACCTTGACTCCATAATTGAATTTCTAAAACCTTATCTGCTTGCGCATCGGTTAGTTTAGTTTTTTCAATTAATTGCGGTTTAACACGCTGTTTCATCATTTCAAGCATTTGTGCAGGATCCATTTGACCACCGCCCTGAGCTTGTGCTGTGTTAAGAGAGCAGATTAGCGCAAAAATGGCTACTGTGATTATTTTTTTCATTTTTTAATAGTTTATATTAAACAAAATAGTGGATTTATTTAAATCCACTATTTGTTTATCGGTCAAAAGCTAATGATTGTCGGCAGTTCCTATTAACGTAAGAATAACATTTCTCTGTATTTAGGTAAAGTCCAATACTCATCGTCCACTAAATGTTCTAGTTTGTCAACATGGTACCTGATTTCATCAAAGTAGGTGCTCTTAATATTTTCATAAGCAATTGCTTTTTCTCTGCTATGTGAAATATTGTTCACTACTTTTCTTGCTTCAACCATTTCATACACTTTAGTATGAATAACAGAAATATGTTTGCTGATGAATTTTAGTATAGTTAATTGACTGCTATACATAGACTCATCTAATCCGGCTTCTTTTAAACCAGTAATATTTTTGATTAAATCATTTTGGTATTTAATGGCAGCAGGTAGAATATGATTGATGGCTAGATCTCCCATAACTCTTGCCTCAATTTGAACCGTCTTAATATACTTTTCTAATTCAATTTCATATCTTGCTTCTAATTCAGAGTGAGAGTAGATGCCATTGGATTGATACAGCTTCATTGCTTTTTCTGTAACCATTGCATCTAATGCAATAGGGGTAGTTTTTAGATTTGGTAAGCCACGCTTCTCTGCTTCTTTATGCCACTCTTCGCTGTATCCATCTCCTTCAAACAATACTTTTTTACTAGAAACAATATATTGCTGAATTACATGCATGATGGCAATTTCTTTTTTATCTCCTTTTTCAATTAAGCCATCTACTTCCGCTTTAAATTTCTTTAAAGTATCAGCCATGATCGTATTTAAAACAGTCATTGCATTTGCACAGTTAGCAGATGAACCTACTGCACGGAATTCAAATTTGTTTCCAGTAAATGCAAAAGGCGAAGTTCTGTTTCTATCTGTGTTATCTAGCATTAATTCAGGAATACTGCGATGCAAGTCTAATTTCAAAATGGCTTCATCTTGTTCGTCAAACTTTGTTCCTACTCTTGTTTCAACATCTGCTAAAACTTTAGATAAATATTGACCAACAAAAACAGAAATAATTGCAGGAGGTGCTTCATTGGCTCCTAATCTGTAATCATTTGAAGCAGACGCAATTGCTGCTCTCATGATATCTGCATTATCATGAACCGCCTTAATGGTGTTTACAAAGAATGTAAGGAACATTAAATTGGTCTTAGGTGTTTTACCTGGTGCAAGCAAGTTAACGCCAGTGTCTGTTGCTAAACTCCAGTTATTGTGCTTTCCGCTACCATTTATACCAGCAAAAGGCTTTTCGTGTTGAAGAACAACAAGGTTATGTCTTTTAGCTACTCTTTCCATTACATCCATTAAAAGGATATTGTGGTCAACGGCAATATTTACATCTTCAAAAATAGGAGCACACTCAAATTGAGCCGGAGCTACTTCATTGTGACGAGTACGTAATGGAATACCTAACTTATAAGCTTCTTGCTCATAATCCCTCATAAACGCATATACTCTTTCTGGAATAGAGCCAAAGTAATGGTCTTCCATTTGTTGACCTTTTGCAGGGGCAGCACCAAAAACTGTTCTACCACACTGTACCAAATCTGGTCTTGCAGTAGCTAGGCCTGCATCAATCACAAAATACTCCTGTTCCCAACCTAATGTAGGAGTTACTTTGGTAACGTTTTTATCAAAATAATTACATACTTCAACTGCAGCTTTATTTAAAGCTTCAGTTGCTTTTAATAAAGGCGCTTTATAGTCTAATGATTCACCAGTATATGAAACAAATAGGGTTGGAATACACAAAGTTTTACCTTTTCCAATTTCCATGATGAAAGCTGGAGAGGAGGGGTCCCATGCTGTATAACCACGTGCTTCAAAAGTGGCTCTTAATCCACCACTAGGGAATGAAGATGCATCTGGTTCTTGCTGTATTAGTGCTGCTCCGTCAAATTCTTCAATTGCAGTTCCATCACTCTTTAGTGTAAAAAATGAGTCGTGTTTTTCTGCTGTAGTACCCGTTAATGGTTGAAACCAGTGAGTGTAGTGTGTCACCCCTTTGCTTTCAGCCCAAGCTCTAATACCGTTGGCAATTTGGCTGGCAACACTGCGGTCGATTTTTTTACCACCTCTAATGCTGGTAATTAAACTTTTATATGCTTCATCACTTAAAAATTCACGAGCAGTTTTTTGCGTGAATACGTTTTCTCCGAAAATACCTGTAATCTTAGAACTGAATTGCGGTATAGAAGTTTCCGCATCGTTGGCAATACTGCTGATTGCGTTAAATCTTAAAGACATATATTTTTGATTTATTTGCGGCAAAAATAAGCCTATTTACCTTTAGAAATTACTCTTTCGGGGCAAATAGGCTTAAAATGTGAATAAAATAATCAAAAACTAATACATCTATTTATTTTTAATATTTACCAGCTAGTATTTTAGTTGCTTTGTACTTAGTGTTGTCTAACCCTGTTCCATCTAAATTAATAATCAAAACTTTTTGAGCTCCATTATTTTCCATTTCAACGGGAACGATATTTTCTCCTCTAATAGCATTTACTTGCTTGGTTAATATTACTCTTCCGGTAACACCATCGCTTATTTTTAATTGTAGCGTTTTGCTATTATCGCTTTTAAAGCGAACATTGAACTTATTGCCAGTAACTGGATTAGGGAAAGCACTCATGCTAACTTCTTTTAAGCTATTGATATAGTTCATATCTTCTTTACTAAAAGAGATATTACTTACCGCAAGCTGTAAATCGGTACTTTTCCCCTTATTTGGAGGAACAATTGTGATAATGATGGAACTGATATCTTTTAAATCAATGTTGCTATTAAATGCAGTTGATTTAAAATCTTCTAGCCCAATAGCATAGTCTTTTGTTTCGGTGCTAATTGGTAACTGTATATTGTACTGGTCATCCCAATTTTTGATAGATTGTTTTACCAGCGTTATTACCACTGGAGCATTACCAGTAGCAGTGAATTTTAAAGATTTAAAGCTACTAAGATCTTGTGGTGTTCCACCTGCTCTCAGTAATTTATACACGGTAATATAATCAGGAGTAGTTCCAGCAATTTCAGCATTTCTAAATACACTAAATTCATCTTTTGCTTTTGGAGCAGTACTGTTGGTTACTACAAACTTTTTAAGACTAGTGGTATTGGTGTTATAATCTACGCCCCATGCACCATCAGCCATGAATACCTGGTCTTCTAATTTTCCATTAATGTATAAATTAATGGTTGATTCAAATAAATCATTGGTTGGTATTGAAACACTTGTAATTCCATTGGCTTTTGCAGTAAAAGGAATTGTTCTTTTCACTTGAGTAGTAGACTGCTCATTAGCTCTGTCGCTAATTTCAAAGTAGCCAGTGGTTGCGCTTAAATTGTTTTGAAGTGTTAATGTTACATTTTCGTCAGATCTTTTGCCTGCAGTAAAATATGCATTAGGCAAACCTGCAGTATTTGGAATTGCAACCACGGGTAATCCTGTATTCAAACGAGTAATAATGTCGGTAGCCATTTCAATCACTAAGCTAGGAGACCCACCCCAAAGCTGAATATTGTACATCATCTCTTCTAAGGTATAATCTTTATTTAGCCAATTTGATTGAATAGTGTAGTTATTTCTGCCACTTTCTGCACCAATGATAAAGCTGGTAGCATACTCAATTTCTCCATTATTATTTTTCAAATTGTATTGAACTAACTCGTATCCTTTTACATTGATTGTTTTCAAAGAAATCAATTCAAATCCTTTTAAACGATCACAAATTGCTTTGGTATGATCATAAACCTGCCCAACTGTTCTAGTACCAAAAGCTACTGCTTTAGAAATATTATTGCTTACAAAATCAATAGATAAAATTTCTTTAGCATTGGTGATAGAAATAATATCGTTTGGAGTAGAAACAAAAGATTTATAACCATTAGACAATTTAGTAGGTAAAATGTCTTGAAGTTTTAATGATGTTCCCACAGACGCACCTGCATATCTGTTGTATTGATCAGGAGTTGGAAGTTTTGTGTAGTCAACAGGTCCTTGCTCACTTTTAACAGCTCTGTTAAATACTCTGTAAGCAATGGCGTCACCTAAGCTTTTGCTTTCAACTCCACCACCACCACCACCACCAACACCGCCAATGGTAACAAATCCAAAGTCGTATGTATGATTGTTTTCTCCAGCTATTCCAGCTGTAATACTTATTTCTGCATCATTTCCAGTAAGGGCTGCATCGCTGTCTCTTAAGTCATTATCAATATCTAAACCGCCATTATTAATTACAGTTAATTCGTATGTACTTAATGGGGTTTGAACGCTTGTTCCTGTTGCATTTGCTATGCGAATGATTAATGCAGCTCCTGGTTGAATTTGAGTAATATTATATATAGCTGATGCGGTATTTACTCCATTTGGATCTGAAGAAAAAATATAGTTGCCTTCTGCATCGGTAGTTGCCGTTGCAATTACAGTTGAGCCTTGAACTAAACTAACGGTAACGCCAGCTATGCCAATTTCTTCTGCGTCTTGTATTCCATCTCCATCTACATCGAACCAAACTCTGTTTCCAATTTCAATTGGAGCGGGTGCAGTAATGATTTCTAAATCACCTAAACCATTTGCTTTACCAAAAACACTAACGTCGTTTCCTTCATACAATACTTTACCATTTAAGGCAACACCATTGCTGTTATTGTAATAACGAACCCCACCGGTATACCAGGTTGTAATTGGGTCAAATGCGGTGCTTATTAATTCTTTTCCAGGAAAGTTAAGAATAGAACCAGTACTTGTTTCTTCGTGGTCAATAAATAATTTTCCCGTTGAGGTATTTCCAATTCCTAAAGTGCCACCTAAACCAGCAGAAAATCGATCTGTAAAGTAAAATTCTCCACCACCAGGGCCTTCACCATTTCCTGCACCTGCTGAAGTATTGGTTCCATCAGAACCATTATTTTCTAAAGTAAAGCTGGTATAAGTTCCGTTGTTACTTGCTTTTAAAATATCACCAGCAGCATTACCAGTAAATAAACTGGTGCCAGTGGTGCCTCTATTTTGGTTACCTGTTTGATGACCTGTACGGTCCATCAAGCCCAAAATCATTGACCCATCTGCGGGATTAAATTCGATGCTTGAAAGCATTGGTTGAGGATAAATGGCTGTACCAGTATTTCCTACTACCGTTAATTCAGTAAATGTTCTTGCCCATGGATGCCAAGAACCATGGCTTGTTGTAGCTGCAGGAATGGTTCCATTAGGGTCTACATAATCGGTATTATGGTTTACATTAAAGCCTGTATTCATGTTGGCTTTTCTGTTATAAGTTAAAGGAGCATCTAAAACAGTTGTAAATGTTTCAGCACCTGGAGTTGCAGTTGCATCTACTTTTAATACGACCATTTTCAGTTCAGCTCTATCAACAGTTGAGTTGTCAGGTTTAACACCATCTAATACACCACCCACATAAATAGCGCCTCTATAAAACTTAACTGCAAAAGGTCTGAAACTGCTATTGCCTTCTGTAACAGGAAATGCATTGTAAGAAACTATTTGAGTTGCAAGCGTTGGGGCAGTTCCATTTACACCAATATCAACTCTCCAAAGTTTACGATCATTTAAATTGATTAAATATAAATAACGACCATCATCAGAGATAGCCATTCCGCCAATTCCTTTTTTTCCTATTTCGGTAAAAGCTAAAGGATCGTTATTGGGTTGTGTTTTATTAAAATCTCCCGGGCTAAAACTTCTACCAGGAATATCTCCTGCATCAAATGCAGGGTTTACCGCATTTAAGTTTACAAAATTGGTTGTATTGGTTTTATTGGTTGTACTTTTTGCATTGTTGGTTACATAAATTCCGTTCATACCTAAAGGGCCCATAGACACATGGCGCTTAACAAATGCAGCATAAAATACTTTATCTGCTTTTCTGCTGTATGCAGTAGCCCAAACAGAACCAATTTGACCCATATCTGCAATAACATTTGCAGCAGCAACACCATCATAATTGAACGCAAAACTTCCGTCTCCATTTTTAGCATCGAACCAATTGCCATTGTCTACTTGGCTATTTCCGTTTGCATATGTAGGAAGTATAATCCTTGCATTTAAATTATCAATATAATCGCCTGGGTAGTTAATGCCAAAATCTGCAGTTGTTGAAGGTGCGGTTACAAATTGAACACTTGTTTTATTATTAGAACCGAATGGCGCAGTAAAATCTGATGACTGCCATCCGCTAAATTCCAATCTAACTTTAGTTGCAGCAGGAATAATACCCGCAGAAAAACTAAATGCGCCATTAATTCCTGAAGTAGTTGTTCCTAACAAAGTCCCTGCATTATCATAGGCTTTAATGGTGATGCCAGCAGCACCAGGCTCATTATAAGATGCATTGTTGTTCTTAGCGCCATTTGCATTAAAGTCTCTGTAAACAGTTCCACTAACTTGAGCGTTAGTATTGGCAATTATTCCTAATTGAGCCAAAACAACCAACAAAGCGAACAATATGTAACGTTTTGACGCGTTAGCTTTTGGGTTGATTAATGTGTAAATAGCTTCCATATCCGGGTATTTATAAATAAGTTGTAAAAAGCGATTTTATATTATACTAAAGGTAGATACAAAACAGCTTTTTAATGCTCAAAATAGCTGAAAATGGGCCCTGGAAGCCAAATATACCAACCATTTTGTATGTATTTTTCTTCAAATCAGTATCATTTTTTAAGCAAGACTTACAAAATTGATAAGATTGACTTTAAAGATCATTCGTAGATTCAATAATTTTAATGATGAAATATTCACTTTGTACAATGAAATGGTGGATGGAATTGTTGGTACTTTGGTTGTTCATTTTTCCCAATAATGGATTCGCGCAAAGAGAAATAAAACCTTGTCAGCAAGAGCCTGCATTTATTAGGACATTGGGATATGATCCATTATGGACAGCCCTCAGCACATCAGAAAAAACATATATCGGTATAAGTTTAATTGCTTTTGAAAAAAAAACAGGACAAGCGACTCCTACTGCACAAACGCCTAAAATGGACATATACCAACATCCAAGTTGGAAAACAGCAGGTTATTTATCTACCATCAGTTTTGATCAGCTAGGTAATGCTTATACGGTTCCTGCACCACTGATTTCCATGTTATACAATCAAACAGAAAAGCTCAATACCATTTATAAAATTGATGCTATTAATGGTGAAATGAATGAGTGGGTTAATTTACCTTTTGCGGCTAAACCGAGTTCTCATAATCCTTATGGTTTGTTGGGAATTAATTATGACTGCCAAGACCATTTTTTAGTAGTGTCAACAGTAGCAGGATCAGACAGATACAATGAGCGTGGTGTTATTTATATGATTAATCCAAGGAATAAAAAGACAATAGATTCAATCACTAATTTTGATGCAATGGGTTTAGGTTTTGCTTTAGATGAATCTAGGAAAAAGCGATTGTATTATGGAAGTACTAGAACTGGGAATATTTTTTCAGTAGTGGTAAATACAAAAGGTAAAATGGAGAAAAAAACCATTCGTAAAGAGTTAAGTTTAGAAGGGTATGGTCCTAGAGGCGATGACAAAGCAAGGAAAATAAAATTTAGTGGGAGCCAATTATTGGTGAGTGGAACTGCATTTAATTATAACCTACAAGCGGCTAGTGAAAAACCTGAAACCTTGTATACTTTTATTTGGTTGGCAAAAGAAAAAAAATGGGGATTAATCAATTATAATTAATCATGCAACAAAAGCAGCGTATTATTGGGTTGATTATAGCCGCAGTTTGTGTTGGCCTCTTTCTTATAAATGAAGAAAGTGCTGCAAAGCAAAACTTGGAAAAAGCACGCGCCAACTTAGGTCGTCATCTTTTTTATGATACCAGGCTTTCTTATAATTTAACCAAGAGTTGTGTATCATGTCACGATCCCTATTTGGCTTTTACGGATGGTTATAGAACTTCATCAGGTGCAGATGGCTATAATGTTAAGCACAACGCGTTGTCTTTATTAAATGTAAAGTATAGAACCAAATATACTTGGGCAAACCCTGCAGTTGTTAGTTTACAAATGCAAATACAATTTCCTTTTTTTAATGAACATCCAACCGAGTTAGGGTGGAAAGGTCAGGAACAAATAATACTTAATCGATTTTCGACTGATGCAAATTATCAGCAACTTTTCAAATTAGCTTACCCTAATCAAAAAAATCCTTTCAATACCCATAATATTCAGGAAGCAATCATTGCATTTGAGGAACAGTTGGTTGCATATAATGCACCTTATGATCAATACCTAAAAGGTAATTTACAAGTAATGAATCAACAAGCAATAGCTGGTTTGAAATTATTTGGCTCTAATAAATTAGGTTGTATGAAATGTCATGTTTGGGAGCAACCATTTGAAACTAATGTTGCAAATTTTAGTTCTGGAATAAGAATACCTTCATTGCGAAATGTCATGATAACAGCACCCTATATGCACGACGGCTCATTGGAAAACATTTTTGCAGTATTTCAGCATTATGAAAAAAAATATTCCTTGAATTTAGACGATAAAGAACAACAAGAATTAATTGCTTTTTTTAATGCATTAACAGATACCAGTTATCTTAGCAATAAGGAATTACTTAATCCATTTCAATACCAATAGCATATGCTTAAAATAAAAATATTTTCATTAGTGATGCTGTTAAGTATGTTCCAGATAATTGCTTCTGCACAACAAAAAAAAGCGAAGCCTAAAAAACCAGCTGCTGTTTATTTAAATGAATATAGAGCAGGTTTAATGAGTTCACCAAAAGTTGATACCAATTGGTTTATTGTTGAAAGAAAAAAAGAAATAGAACAAATTTTAAAAGATAGTTTACCTGTAAAATGGTGTAAAGAGAAAGGGGGAGAACAAGCAATACTGGCACAAAAAATTGCCTTAGCTGATCCATTCTTTACGCGTTATTTATTTGATTTAAAAACAAAGAAACCTTTATGGAATGAAATATTTGGGGTTTATCCAGCAAGGCCAGGGGATATAAAAAAAGGAATCACTTCGTTGCCCGGTTCTTTAATGCGAGTTGAAATGTACAATTATGCCAATAATTTAACCACCATTGGTATTGTGGATATTTTTAAGTTGAAACTAGTCAGTGCAGATCATTATCCAGATATGCAGCCAGATATACCATCATCTTTGATTCAGCTTGCTGAAAGAATCGCCATTAATGCACCAGAAGTAGAAAAAGCATTAGGGTTTAAACCTAATTCCCAAAAGCCCATCATGAGCAGTACTAAAACTGCATTAAACAGGACCAAATGTGAACGCTCTCAACATTTATGCGTAGCCCCAACATTTGTTCAGGGTAATAGGGCTTTGTGGGCAATTGTAGATTTGACTGATAATCGCTTGGTTGGTTTAAGGTGGACCAATACAGGTACTGATGCAGCAGTAGTTACTGAAAGAAAATTGCAGAATGAAACAGTAGCTGATTGTTACTGTGAGAAAGTAAATTCAATCAATAAAAATGGGTGGAATATGGATTACTTGCTCACAGCTTCAGATGGATTGCAGATTAGCAATGTAAGTTTCAATGATAAAAGAATATTGAATAGTGCCAAATTGGTTGATTGGCATGTTAGCTATTCTGGAACAGATGGATTTGGTTACAGTGATGCGGTTGGCTGTCCAATTTACAGTCAGGCAGCAGTAGTGGCTACCGATCCTCCTAAAATTGCGGAAATAGTAGAAGGAGATTCAGTTGTAGGTTTTATGTTGGAACAAAAATTCTTTTCAGAATTATGGCCGGGGCCTTGTAATTACAGTTATTCTCAACGATATTTTTTTTATAATGATGGAAGGTTTAGAATTACCTGTGCTAGTATTGGAAGAGGTTGTGGAAATAATGGTACGTATAGGCCAGTCTTTAGAATCTCTTTTGCAGGAAATGAGCAAAATTTTTATGAATATGCACAAGAGGGTTGGAAACACTGGACCAAAGAAAATTGGCAATTGCAAAAACCTTCTACTCTTTATGACTCTAGTGGGTATCAATATAAAATTAGTTTAAACAATAGCAGCAATTATTTCATAGAACCAGGGAAGGGCCAGTTTAATGATGGTGGTAAAGGAGATAATGCATATTTGTATCTTACCAAAAATCACTTGAATAAAGATGAAGGCGAAACCGATTTAGTAACGATAGGTCCGTGTTGCAATACCAATCATGAACAGGGTCCTGAAAAATTTATTAATGCTGTTCCTGAAAGTACAGCAAATACCGATTTAGTGCTTTGGTATGTACCTCAAATGAAAAATGACGACCGGCCTGGATCAAAATATTGTTGGGCAGAAACCTATTATGAAAATGGGGTGTATAAAATAAAAGCGTATCCCTGTTTTGCTGGTCCTATGTTTGTTCCCCAAAAATAACTTATATTGAAACCTGATAATATGGAAAAAAAGATTCAAACAATGATTGCTGATGATCATCCCCTTTTTGTAGAGGGCTTAAAGATGATTTTAAGTAGCAACGATCTTTTGCAGATTGCAGGTATTGCAAATGATGGCAAACAGCTTTTATATTTACTTACCCAGCAACCCAATATTGACCTCATATTGTTAGATGTAAATATGCCCAACTTGAATGGGTTAGATACCATTAAATATATCAAACAGTCTTTTGGCTCTTCAAAAGTATTAATGCTTTCTGCTTATAGTGATGAAAAAGTGGTTGAACAGGCTAAAAAGGCTGGAGCTGATGGGTATATTTTAAAGAATAGCAGTAAGGATGAATTGATGAAAGCAATTATGGATGTTGTGAGCGGGAAGACTCATTTTGATCTACAAAATGAACCTAATCAAGAAGATGCTTTCAAAAAAATGGATATTTTTTTACGCAAATACAATTTAACGAAAAGAGAAAAAGAAATTTTGTTGTATTTGAAGCAGACTTATACCAACCAACAAATAGCAGATACATTGCACTTGAGTATTTATACTGTTGAAACACATCGAAAGAATATAATGCAAAAGCTGCAGTTGAGTTCACCTGCAGCTTTAGTAAAATTTTTAGTTGAATTTAATATCTAAGATTAATTCATAATTATTCTATTGGTGCCGTACTTAACACCAGCCCCCTCTACTGAAATCATATATACTCCCGCAGCTGGTTTAGAGTTAAACTGAACTGGTACTACATTATCTCCCTTTATTGCTTGTACAATTTTGCTATAAACGGTTTTTCCTGTTGCTGCATCAATAATCCTTAACGTAAGTGATGCGTCAATATCAGAACGGAATGTTGCACTGAATTTACCTCCTGTGGTAGGGTTAGGGAAAATATGTATTTTTTCCTGTTTTAGGTTTTCAAGATATTCTTTGGGCTTTTTTGAGAAGAATATGTCTGCAATTGCAGCATCAATAGTAGTACTAATGCCAGTCGTATTTTCAAAAGCAAATACCACAGTAGTAATATCGTTCGCATTAATTTTTTCTAGCGGGTCTTCGCCTGTAAAATCCGATAGATTAATAGTATAGTCTTTTAAATCCTTACCAATTGGCAAAACATAACTGAATTGTTTTGCAAAATTTGTAATGGAATATTTAACCAATGTAATCTTAAGACTGGCACCTTCTCCTTTAGCTTTAAAGCTCATCGTTTTGTATGCTGTAAGGTCTTGCATTGCGGCAGCCCCTCTCAGTAGTTTGTAAGCAGAAATATAACTGTCTGTTTTTGCTTTAAACTGAACATCTCTAAAAACTGGATAAGTATCTGCGAAATTTCTAGCAGTATCGTTTGTAATTGAATAGGATTCAACAACTGTTTTAGTAGAGTCATAATCTAAATCCCAACTACCATCACTCATGTACACCACATCTTGGAGTTTGCCATTAATGTACATTGAAATAAGGCTTTCATGGGTATCATTCATTGGGAATGATACATTTGTTTTGCCATTTGGATTTAATGTTAATGGAATAATACGTTTGGTTTCTAGTTGAGAAAGTTCATTGTATTTTTCTTCAACTTCAAAATAAGCAGTAGTAGCGCTGGTTTCATTTTCCACCAATAAATTCACCTTAAGTCCGTCTCTATTACCATACCGGATATAAGTGCTCGGTAAAGCAGTTGGAGGAGCAATAGGTTCTACCGGCATAATAGTCGTTAGTTTGTCTAAAACGTTTAATGCCATATCAATACACAAATAAGGAGCAACGCCCCATACTTGGTAGTTGTACATGGTGTCTTCTCCTACAAAATCTGCGTTTAGCCAATTGCTTTGGAAAGAGAAGGTATTTCTACCTGCTTTTTTACCTATTGAAAAACTCATTGAATATTCAATATTCCCATTCTCTTGCTTTAATTCGTATCTAGTAAATACTAAGTTTCTCAATTTGAATTGGTCCATATTGAGTAATACTGCTCCTTTGAGCCTATCGCAAATTGGTTTAGTATGATCGTAAACGTCTCCTAAAGTTTTAGTTGCGAAAGCTACTGCTTTACATGTATCATTTTCAGTAAAGTCAATTGCCCTAACTTCTACGGCGTTGGTAATACCTGGAATATCTGAAGGTGTACTAACGAATGCGGTATATGCTCCCTCTGGAATTCTATCTGGCATTACATCGGCTAGTGTAAGTTCTCTGCTTAGAGAAGTGCTCCGAATTTGATTGTGTTGTAAATCGAGTTTCTCCATTCGTGCATAATTAACAGGGCCGTTCGTGCCTTCTTTTAATTTATTCATTACACGCTTGGCAATTTTATTCCCAAGGCCTTTACTTTCTAAGCCACCTGTATTACCTGAAAAAGAGACCCCACCATCTTCTGTAAAAATGGGAATAGAGTCTAATTTTTCTGTACATAAAATTGGATTCACTGTAGCATAAAATAGTAAGTCGTTAAAGTCTTGATCACAATCATTTCTATCTCTTAAGATATCTTCAAAACCTATGACTAATCGATTTGTCATTGTATCTCTAACAATAACCGTATGTTGTTTTAATGAGTCATTGTTTTCAGGGTTAAATGCAGGATTAGAATATACTTTCCAATTCCCTTGCTTTACATCAGTACCATCCCATCCATCTGAAATTAAAACAAATCCTATTTCGGTATTGGCAGGAAAATTACCTAAATAGACTTTGTCGCCAGCAACCAATGATCCACCAAAATCGGCTTTAGAGGCATTTGGGAAAATGATGGTAATATCTTTATTCTTGGGAGCGGTAGTTGGCGGGTTTCCTTTAGGAAATGTATAATATCCTAATGCGTTTCTATAAGAGGCACCTTCATCTATAAAAGTAATCCATACATCAGAAGGACAGTTTACACCAATGGTTTTTACTCTTTCTTGTGAAATTAATAATGGGTTATAAACAGGGACTGGTCTGTATTCTGGTAAAGTAATTTCAATTAATGTTCTAAAGAATGGACTTACACTATCTCTAGGCGTAACTAAATAGTTTGGGACACCCCTTGAATTGTAGGTTCCCATATAGGTATAGTTCTGTGCCTGAACCTGCTGGGCACCTGTAAACAGGAACAAAGCAAATAATAAGGATAGGATAGGGCGGTTCATAGCTAATGAGTTTAATGTAAAATTACTGTATATCGTAGGATATGCTATCCTAATAACGTTCCAAAGGCCTAAAAACGTATTAAATACCAACTAATTTGTATATATTTTTTATGGAAAACTTCATTCGGACACATTGCCTTGGTTTTGTACCTTCGCAGCATCATGGAAATCACCGTAAAAACAGCCCAGCAGTTGAGATTAACTGCAGATGAATTTGAGTTGATAAAGCAAAAAATGGGTCGCACCCCCAATTTTACCGAGCTCTGTGCTTTCAGCGGTATGTGGAGCGAACATTGTAGTTATAAAAATTCTATTAAGTGGCTAAAGACACTGCCAAGAGATGGAGGTAGAATGTTGGTTGCTGCAGGTGAGGAAAATGCTGGTCTCATGGATATGGGAAATGGTTTTGGAGTAGTATTTAAAATTGAAAGCCATAATCACCCCAGTGCTATTGAGCCATTTCAAGGAGCTGCAACTGGTGTTGGTGGAATCCAACGTGATATTTTCACTATGGGTGCAAGACCAATTGCTTCATTAAATAGTTTACGTTTTGGTAATTTAAAAGATAAAAAAACCCAGCATCTTTTAGCTGGAGTGGTCAAAGGAATTGGACATTACGGAAATTGCTTTGGTGTGCCTACTGTTGGTGGTGAAGTTTATTTTGAAGATTGTTATCATACCAATCCTTTGGTGAATGCAATGAGTGTAGGAATCATGCAAGCCAATAAAATGGTGAGTGCAACTGCAAAGGGTACAGGCAATCCGGTAATTTATGTGGGTAGTGCTACTGGTAAAGATGGAATTGGCGGCGCAAGCTTTGCAAGCGCCGATATTACCCATGATTCTGTTCAGGAATTACCTGCGGTTCAAGTAGGGGATCCTTTTCAAGAAAAGAAATTATTAGAAGCCTGTTTAGAAGTGCTTGAAACAGGTGCTGTAGTAGGCATGCAAGATATGGGTGCAGCTGGTATAATTTGTTCCACTGCAGAAATGAGTGCGAAAGGTGAAGTGGGAATGCATATTGATTTAGAAAAAGTGCCTACCCGTCAACAGAATATGAAAGCTTGGGAGCTCTTGTTGAGTGAGAGTCAAGAACGTATGTTAATGGTGGTTGAAAAAGGAAGAGAAGCAGAAGTTGTTGCCGTTTTTGAGAAATGGGATTTAAGTGCTAGTACTATTGGACATGTAACAGAAGATGGCTTATTAAATTTTTACATGAATGGAACTTTAGAGGCCAGCATACCTGCTTATGAATTGGTTTTAGGTGGTGGCGCCCCTCAATATACTAGAGAATATACTGAGCCAAAATATTTTGAAAAAATTAATGCCTTTGATTCTACAGCATTAGCGGATATACAAGACCTTAAAGCTACAGCGGAGGCCTTGATCACCTTACCTAATATTGCCAGCAAAAGATGGGTGTATACCCAATATGATAGCATGGTTGGTGCTGCTAATACGAGTACCAATAGCCCAAGCGATGCGTCTGTTGTTCTTGCAAAAGGAACAGGTAAAGCATTGGCTATTACTGTTGATTGTAATAGTAAATATGTTTTTGCTAATCCTTATATTGGTGGAATGATTGCAGTGGCTGAAGCTGCAAGAAATATTGTTTGTAGTGGGGGAGAGCCAATTGGTGTTACTAACTGTTTAAATTTTGGTAACCCTTATGATCCTGAAGTTTATTTTCAATTTGTTCATGCAGTTACCGGAATGGGTGATGCATGTAAAAAATTCAACACGCCAGTAACTGGGGGTAATGTGAGTTTTTATAATCAAAATCCTGACGGTCCAGTTTATCCAACACCAACAATTGGAATGGTGGGTATATTAGATAATATTGATCAAAAAATGACCATGCATTTTAAAGATGCAGGTGATATAATTGTATTAATAGGAGCTCAACACAACGATATTGCTTCAAGTGAATACTTGCATAAATTGAAGGGGGTACAATATTCTCCAGCACCCTATTTTAATTTAGAAGAAGAATACAATACACAGCAATTGGTTAGTAAACTAATTAGGAATAAAAAAATTAAGAGCGCCCATGATATTAGTGAGGGCGGATTAATGATTACATTATTGGAAAGTGGTTTCAGTGGTGGTAAAGGTTTTAGTGTACATCCAACTGTTGATATAAGACAAGATGCCTATTGGTTTGGTGAAGCGCAAGGAAGAGTAGTTGTTTCTATTGCAGCAAGTGAATGGGGTGCTGTTCAGGCTGCCGCAACTGCTGAAGGCATTGCCATTACTCAATTAGGAACCGTTACTGCAAACGAAGTTGAAGTAGCTGGAAATAATTGGGGATCAATAGAAGAATGGAAAAATAAATATGATACAGCCATAGAAAAGTTGATACAATAGTATGAGTAAAGACTTGCATATTATGGTTACTGGAGCAGCTGGTTTCATTGGCAGTTGCATGGTTCAATACTTGAATGAACAAGGATATTCGAATATTTATTTGGTAGACGATTTTGGTGTTGAAGAAAAAAGAGACAATTGGCAAAACAAACAATTTGTCACTATAATTGAGCGCTATAATTTATTGGATTGGTTAAGCCAGCATCAGCCCAAATTAGATGTTGTCATTCACTTAGGTGCAAGAACAGATACAACTGAATTCGATTATGCAATACATGAAGAACTCAACTTAGAATACTCTAAAGATGTTTGGAATTATTGTTGCATTCATGCAATACCCCTTATTTATGCATCTAGTGCAGCTACTTATGGCGGAGGAGAATATGGTTACAATGATGATCATATTATAGTAGATCGGCTAGTACCATTGAACCCATATGGTGTAAGTAAGAATGAATTTGACAAATGGGCATTACATCAAATTGCTCAGCCTCCTAATTGGACAGGATTAAAGTTCTTCAATGTGTATGGTCCTAATGAAGCCCACAAGAAAAGAATGGCTTCTGTTATTTTTCATTCCTATAATCAAATCAAAAACACAGGAGTAGTAAAATTATTTAAGAGTCATCAACCAGCTTTCAAAGATGGAGAACAGCTGCGAGATTTTGTATATGTTAAAGACGTGGTAGCGGTGATTTTATGGATGATGGAAGAAATGGTACAATCAAAATGGTCCAGCACAAATAATGGATTATACAATTTGGGAACAGGTAAAGCAAGGTCATTTATTGATTTAGTAAATGCTACTTATGCTGGGATGGATATGGTACCCAATATCGAGTTCATTGATATGCCATTAGACATTAGAGACAAGTACCAATACTTTACAGAAGCCAATATGAAGAAGTTACAAACTGCGGGATATGTAAATTCTTTTTATTCTTTAGAAGAAGGTGTAGATGATTATGTAAGACAGTATTTAAGTACCAACAAATATTATTAGTTAAAATAAAAAAAGAGGTTGCCTTAGCAGGCAGCCTCTTTTCCTTTTAAGTTGAGTACTTTTTACAAACGAGCTTTTAAAAATTCAATAGTCTTTTTGTGGGCATCATCTGTAGCTTCCTTATTAAAAGAAGGATTGCTTGGATTAGCAAAACCATGATTGGCTTCATAGCGATGAAGCGTTAATTTTTTACCAGCAGCTGCCATATCTTTTTCAAAAGTATTTACTACTTCAGGAGAAGGACTTCTATCTTGGTTTCCAAAAAATCCAATCACATCAGATTGAAGTGACTTTAGCTTTTCCAAATTGTTTTCAGGTCTGCCATAATACATAACGGTTCCAGCTGCTTGTTTGCCAGCCAATATACTACTCTGCAAACTCCACATTCCTCCAAAGCACCAACCAATTGTAAATATTTTTGCTTTTGTTCCTGCATAAGATAGTGCACCCTTTACAATCGCTTCCAATCTTAGATTAGTAGCCGCTCTCATTAATTTCATTGCACTGTCTGGGGTAGCAGCCACTTTTCCATCATACATATCTAAAGCGATAACATTTACGTTACCTAATTCTGCAGCTAATTTTTCTGCTTCCTGTTTGATTTGGTCGTTTAAACCCCACCATTCTTGTATTACAAAAATCCAATTATTGGTTTTTTTCTTGCTCTTGATAAAATAACCTGACGCTTTATTTCCGTCTGGTGCATCAAAACTGATGGTTTCTCCAGTGCCATTGGTTAATTTAAAGGGCAATGGATTTTCATGCATGGCTGCAAATTCAGGTGTCATTGCTTCATCTCTAAACTGATCACGTATGTCTGAATAACAAGCCAAATAGTCTTCAGCTGAGCGAATGTTTTGTTTGGTTTCGGTATAACGGAAACCTTGAATGGCAATCAATACCACTACAAAAAGGGCAAAAAATCGTAATTGTTTCATATATGTTGGTTGTTTAAATAAAGACTTGTTCACTTTTCACTAACAGTTTTTCGTCAGATTGGTTGAAAATTGCTTTGGTATTTTTCTTATTTCATTTTTTAAGCTAGCTTTGTTTGACCTCCGAACTATATCAGTTCAAATTTCCAGGTCTAAGATTGTTTTTTAATTTATTGCAATAAAAGTATTCATTTTATGGCCAAGTATATTTTTGTTACCGGTGGCGTAACAAGCAGTTTAGGTAAAGGGATTATAGCCGCCTCATTGGCAAAATTATTACAGGCCAGAGGGCTTAAAGTAACCATCCAAAAATTTGATCCTTATATCAATGTAGATCCTGGAACATTAAACCCATATGAGCATGGGGAATGTTATGTAACAGAAGATGGTGCAGAAACCGATTTAGATTTAGGGCATTATGAAAGGTTCCTTAATATTTATACATCTCAGGCAAATAACGTTACAACTGGAAGAATATACCAAACTGTAATTAATAAAGAAAGAGCAGGAGATTTTTTAGGTAAAACGGTTCAAGTGGTACCGCATATCACTGATGAAATTAAACATCGCATGCTATTGTTGGGTCAAGACGACCAATTTGATATTGTGTTAACAGAAATTGGTGGAACAGTGGGTGATATTGAAAGTTTGCCTTTTATAGAAGCAGTAAGACAATTACAATGGGAATTACCCGAAGAAGATGTAATGGTAGTTCATTTGACTTTGATACCTTATTTAAAAGCGGCTAAAGAATTAAAAACCAAACCCACCCAACATAGTGTGAAAATGTTGAGTGAAACTGGCGTTCATCCGGATATTATTGTTTGTAGAACAGAAGAGCCATTAAATAATGAAATCAAAAGAAAAATCGCACTTTTTTGTAATGTAAAACAAGAAGCAGTTATTGAAGCCATGGATGCCAGCACTATCTATGAAGTGCCATTACATATGCTTCGTGAAAAGCTAGATATTATTTGTTTAAAAAAATTAAATATTACCAATTTTGCTGAACCCAATTTAAATAATTGGAAAGAGTTTTTAGATAAATTAAAATATCCAAAAAGTAAGGTTACCATTGGATTAATTGGTAAGTACATAGAGTTACAGGATGCATATAAGTCTATTTTAGAAAGCTTTGTACATGCAGGTGCCATTAATGAAGTAAAAGTACAAGTTGTAAATGTTCACTCTGAGTTTATTACAGACGAAAATGTTGCAGAAAAACTAAATGGACTAGATGGTTTGTTGGTTGCTCCGGGTTTTGGGAATAGAGGTATCGAAGGTAAAATTGTTGCAGTTAAATACGCCAGAGAAAAAGGCTTGCCATTCTTTGGAATTTGTTTGGGAATGCAAATGGCTGTGATTGAGTTTGGAAGAAATGTACTGGGATTAAAAGACGCACACTCAATTGAAATGGATGCCAATTCATCACACCCAGTTATTAATATGATGGAAGAGCAAAAGAAAATAACCATGATGGGGGGGACCATGCGATTAGGTGCTTATCCATGTGAAGTAGAAGAAGGTTCATTGGCACACAAAATTTACGGAACAAAAACTTTTACAGAAAGACATAGACACCGTTACGAATTCAATAATGATTACTTGGAACAATACCAAGCTGCAGGGATGAAAACCAGTGGAAAAAATCCTGCTACTGGCTTGATTGAAATTATTGAATTACCCAATCATCCTTTCTTTATTGGAGTACAATATCATCCAGAATTAAAAAGCACTGTAGAAAGACCTGCTCCTTTATTTGTTGGTTTCATTGATGCTGCTAAAAAATACAATGAAAACAAGAGCAATTTTAAGTCTTCAAGTAAAAAAGATGCAGTCATCTAAGTAAAAAATTGCAAATAAACTTGAATCCCACCACCCAAAATGGTGGGATTTTGGGTGTTTCGTGAAAAAAATGGGGGGATTGGTGAAAAAAACGCCCCCTGCATTTCCGAATTGACGAATTTAACATTGTTAAAGAATCAATCATTTATCCGGAAATGAAAAAAACCATTTTACTCATTTTTTTGCTCCTTCTCTCTGCAACCTATCATTTTAGGGGCAACTTGGAGGCAACAGAAACTTTGGCATTTATTCCTACCATTTCTCCAGTTGAAAATCAACCCATTGCAAGCGATCAAGAGTTGATGCATAGCCTTATTTTATTAAGTGATAAAGTAGTGGCTAATGTATTTTCGAATGAAACTTCTTTGTCTTATGATTCATTAAATGATTATTTGGAAAAGCATTCGTCATCTCTAAATAATCAAACCCTATCTATTGCTGTTGCAAAAGGAACTGATTATATGGACGTCATTAGGGTAGTTGATATGATAGCTAATTCGGCTATTAAAAATTATAAATTGGTTCGTTACGAGTAAGTGGATTTAATTAACTTAATTTCTTCTTCTTCCACTAATTCTGCTTTTACTTTATAAGTTCCAGAAGGAAGTAAGTATTTCGCAAGTAATGGCATTATTTCAATTAATAGCAGCAATACTATTAATAAATAGTATCTAAAAGCGACTGACTTGTTTTGTTGAATTAAATGATCTAATGCTTCTATTTGCGTGATAAATCCTGTATTCAAAAGTTGGTTAAATGATGCTTGTTCTTTAGCAATAATATTATTGATTGATTGAATGGCACTATCTGCATATTGAATAGTAGGAGTAAGCTTTTCTACTACTAATTCATAATCATTGGCCGATTTATCTGCAGCCGCTTTTTTAGCTAAAGCAATATTTTTTAATCCAATTTTTTTAGACCCACCTGTGCCATCTGTTTCTTCGATAAAACGGTTTCTATTGTAAACCATTTCTTGATAGTATTTATTGAGTGTTTCATTGGCTATTTTTTTTTGATACACCAATTCATCTTTATCATTCTGATAGCTTTTTACTAGGGCGATGTTTTTTGTTTTTTTTCTTATTTCATTGTCAATGGATGCCTGCACTTTTACCTCTTTTTCAAAAAGAAACAATAAAGCAGGCTGAGCCATAAATAGCCCAATGGTAACGGCTAAGAATAAACGAAAAACTAGTGGTTTCCAACCAAAATCGGTTGATTTCTGAACACCCTTAATTAATGCCCGATCTATGAATAGAATCAATCCCCCCATGAAAAAACCCAAAATAATTGCTACCCACCATGCTGAAACAACGGTGCTAAAAAAGTAAGACCATGCCAAAGTGGCAAATCCCCAGGTGCCTAATACCAGCATTCCTATAATGGAATGCCTATTACGGTCTACAACCGCATCTTTTAATAACTCGGTTTCAGCCGTACTTAACCACCACAAGAATTGTTCTCGGCGGTTGGGATGATAATTTTCCTGCATAACTATTTTTTTTAATGGTTAAGGCAGGCACAGGTTGTTTTTTGGTTGGTTGGGGTTGGCTGGTTGGAAAGACAAAGAAAAGGTATTTTTTGTTAGGCAAACGTTACCTTTGCCGCTCAATAAAAGTTTGTATGAAGACGGACAAAAATACGGTCATTGGTTTTGTGTTGTTGGGTATCCTGATGTTTCTATATTTCTGGTACACAAGTCAGCAGCAAAATGCAATTATTGAGATGAAGAAAAGAGAAGAAGATTCTCTTTCAAAAGTAGCTGCTGCAAGAATGAAATTGGTGGATACTGTTGCATTAAAAACAGATTCATTAAAAAGAGACTCTGCAGTTAGGGTTGCTGTTGCAGGAAATTTTACTGATGCAGCTGTAGGACAAGAACAAGAAACTGCTATAGAGAATGAATTGGTTAAAGTAAATTTCACTAATAAAGGCGGTCAAATTAAATCGGTTGTATTAAAAAATTATAAAGATGCCAATAATCAATTGGTAGTGCTTTCTAATAATAGCAGCATTTCTTATGCAATTAATACTGCACCAGCTCAATCTGCAACAATTGATAATTTGTATTTCACTCCCGGAGCGCTTACTAAGAATGCCGATGGCTCTCAAACATTGCGTTATACACTTTCTGCAGCGAATGGACAGTCTATAACACATGAGTTTAGCCTACAGCCTAACAGTTATAAAATTGGATGGAAGTTAGAAATGAATGGAGCTGCTCAACTACTTACTAATAATGCGCTCAATTTAAATTGGACGGTCGCTACCCAACAAATGGAACGTACTTCTCAGTATGAGCGCCAGGTTTCTAATATTTGTTTTTCAGAAGATAATGAGTTTGATTATATCTCTTCTAATACCGATCACACATTTGAAAAGCCTGCACAATGGGTTGCTGTAGTACAACAATTTTTTAATAGTACCCTAATTGCCGATAACTCTTTTAACAGTGGAAGTATTAAATGGGCTAGGGCAACAGATTCATCACGCAATTTGGCTACTGCTACTAGTACTTTACAAATGAAAGTTCCTACAGCAGCTAGTATTTCTGTACCATTCCATTTTTATGTAGGTCCTAATGAGTATGAAATTCTTGCTAAACAGGCACCAGAAATGGATAAGATTGTAAATCTGGGCAGAGACATGTATTCCTTTGTTCGTCCAATCAACAAATACATCATCATGAATGTGTTTGATTTTTTTGCTTCATTTGTTAAGAATTATGGATGGGTTATTTTATTGTTGACTTTATTTATTAGACTAGTTACTGCTCCGCTAACTTATAGTAGCTATTTAAGTGGTGCAAAAATGAAAGCCTTACGTCCTGAATTGGATATCTTAAAAAAGAAAATGGGTGATGATCAACAAGGCTTTGCAATGGAGCAAATGAAATTGTTTAGAGAAGCAGGGGTTAATCCATTAGGTGGATGTATTCCAGCTTTATTACAAATTCCTATCTTCTTTGCACTATATAGCTTCTTTAACTCTGAAATTGCATTGCGTGGGCAAGCATTTTTATGGAGTGAAGATTTATCTAGTTTTGATTCAATAGCCAATCTTCCTTTTACTATTCCGGCATTTGGTAATCATATAAGCTTATTTACAATTACTGCAGTAATTACCAGCTTTTTGATTTCCATTTACAATATGAGCATGACACCAACTCAGGATAATCCTGCGTTAAAATACATGCCTTATATTTTCCCTTTCATGTTGTTATTTATATTTAATAGCTTGCCATCGGCATTAACTTGGTATTATACGGTTTCTAACGTAGTAACCCTTTTATTACAATTTGTAATTCAGAATTATATCATAGATCATGATAAAATTTTGGCGAAGATTGAAGCAAAGCGAAAAGCACCTAAAACCAAAAGTAAATGGCAAGAACGCTATGAACAAATGGTTGATAGTCAGAAAAAAGTGCAAGAGCTAAAAAACAAAACCACTAAAAAATAATTTGTAATGCGCTACTTATTGAACATAGTCTTTATTTGTTGTTTGGTAAGTAGCGCGTCTGCACAAACACGTGTAGTGGCGGAATGTACAGTTAGTTATGCAATAACCGTGAACAATGAATCACAGATTGATAAAGATGCTGTAGCATTATTAAAGCAAAGCGTTAAAACGGTTTATATTAAAGGAAATAATAGTCGATCCGATTTAACCAGTCCCTCATTTTCTCAATCCCTTATTTTTAATAAGGCAAATGGGAACGCATTTATTTTAAGGGAAATTGGTGCCAATAAATTTTTAACGAAAATTGATGGCCCTAAATGGTTAAAGCAGAATGAAAAATTTAGTGATATGCTTATTCAATTTACCGAAGAGAGAAAACAAATTCTCGGGTATGAATGCAAGCATGCAATTATGCAGATGAAAGATGGGAGCACATTCTCTGTTTATTACGCCAGTACAATAATACCATCAGTACGAGAGTTTGAATATCAATTTAAAGACATTCCTGGATTTGTTTTAGAATATGAAGCTAAAGACGGGTATACACAAAAAATAACTTATACAGCATCTAAAATAAGTTTCAATCCTGTTTCTGCAGCTAAGTTTGAAATACCAACAACCGGTTATCGGTTATTGAATGAATAATAATTAATTACGAGATTCTTGAGGTGTCTTGAACTTAGGTACTTTCACTTTAATCTTATAAGGATAAATGTAAGTAGTGTTGCCATTATTGTATTGCAACATGCTGTTCTTATCGTTATTCTGCTGCATTAGACCATTTCCAGTTAGGGTTAATCCTTTGTAGTGTAGGTTAGATTTAATAGCAGATAAAGACAATCCTTTCTTAGAGAAGTTATTGAGACTGCGTAAGGTAAATTTGCTATTCTTAGCTTTGTCGTCAACAATTCCAGTGAATGCAAATGCAGCAATAGCCAAGTGCAAACTCATAACGAGCATCACCATCGGGGCTTTTTTTGCGGATTTAATTTGCATTAACATATGGCAAAGGTAGGACATATCCTAAATATTTTAACGAATTATTTTTATTAACAAACGTTAATAAGGGGGTAAAAGTTTGGTTTTCGCCGAAAAAAGTTTAATTATTTGCCTAAATTAGGTAAACCATCACCCCATGAGCCAAAATCCGTACCGCGAAGACAAGGAAGAATTAAGGGAGTTGATCATTCAGTATCAACACCTTAAGCATGGAAGAAGCCATCCATTTTTAGATGAAGATGCTTTTGAGCGGATTATTGATTATTATGATGAGAAGGATGATTTGCCAGAAGCAATGATTGCAGCAGAGCTGGGATTGGAGCAGTTTCCCTATTCGGCTAACCTCATGATTAAGAAGGCTGATTTGTTATTGGCCAGTAGAAAATACCAAGAAGCACTGAACTTATTAGAAACTGCTGAATTATTCGACAGCACAGATTTAAATTTATTTATACTAAAAACAGATGCTTATTTGGCATTAGATCAACAGGCTAAAGCGGTTGAATTATTGGAAGCAGCTTTATTACTTTTCGAAGGCGAAGAACGATTAGACTTGCTTTTTGAGTTAGCCGATGTATATGATGATTATGAAGAATTTGATAAGGTATTTGATTGTTTAAAATTGATTTTAGAAGAGGATCCAAATAATGAAGAAGCTTTATATAAAATTTGTTTTTGGACAGATTTTACTGGAAGAAACGAAGAGAGCATTAAGCTTCATCAATCAATCATAGAAGAGCACCCATTTAGTGAATTAGCTTGGTTTAATTTGGCAGCAGCTTATCAGGGGCTTAAATTATACGAGAAAGCGATTGATGCATACCAATATGCAGTTGCCATAGACGAAAAATTTGACTATGCCTATCGGAATATGGGGGATGCTTATTTAAGATTGCGTAAGTATAAAGAAGCTATTGATGTATTAGAAAAAGTGCTTGAGCTCAGTAGACCTGAAGATGTCATTTATGAAGCAATAGGTCATTGTTATCATAGAATGGGTAAATATGCTCAGGCAAGGTTTAATTATAAGAAAGCGGTTCACTTAAATGCCGGTGATAGTAAGTTGCACTATAAGATTGCAGTGACCTATATGTTAGAAGAGCAATGGCAGGCTGCTGCAAAACAATTGGAAAACTCAATGCGCATTACTCGCTCTGTACCAGAGTATAATTTGGCAATGGGAGAGTGTATGATGAATTTAGATAAGTACAAAGATGCCATCATATACTTTGGAACTGTAGTTAAACATAAGCCCAAATCTGTAGCTGGTTGGGAAGCATTATTGCGTTGTTTAATTAAAGCTGAAATGTTAGAAGAAGCCTATAACCAGTGCCAAGCCGCATTGGTTGCAACGGCAGAAAAGCCCTTATTTTATTTTTATGCAAGTACTATATTATTTGTGTTAGGCAAATCCAAAGAAGCATTGCTTAAGTTAGAAACAGCCATGGATAAAGCACCGAAATTGCTCAAAAAGTTCATGGAATTGAATCCATATATTTTGCAAAATAACCAGGTAGTGGATATCATTGCCCGTTATAAGAAGGGAAAGAAAATTTAAATATGTACTTTTGCCCCGATAAATAAGATAGGAATGAATTACAGACTTACACAAATACCAGAACGAACAAAGCAACCTAGGGCAAATGGATTAACCATGGTAATGGACAAAGGGTTAAGCATTAATCAGGCAAAAGATTTTCTTAGTGTTGCTGGTCCTCATGTAGATATTGTTAAGTTAGGATTCGGAACCTCTTTTGTAACGCCTAATTTAAGAGAAAAATTAGCTGTTTATAGAGAGGCGAATATGCCAGTTTATTTTGGTGGAACTTTGTTTGAAGCCTTTTTAATTCGAAATCAATTTGATGATTACGTTGAAGTTTGTAAAGATTATGGCGTAAGTTATATTGAAGTATCTGATGGATCTATTACTATTCCACATGCGGAAAAATGCGGCTATATTGAAAAACTAACACAGCATGCAACCGTGTTAAGCGAAGTGGGCAGCAAAGATGCAGCACATATTATTCCTCCATACAAATGGATAGAATTGATGCGAGCTGAATTAGAAGCAGGATCCTCTTATGTAATTGCAGAAGCAAGAGAAGCTGGTAATGTGGGAATTTATAGAGGAAGTGGCGAAGTTAGAGAAGGGTTGGTTCAAGAAATTTTAACCCAAATTCCTGCTGAAAAAATAATTTGGGAAGCTCCTCAAAAAGCGCAACAATTGTATTTCCTCGAGTTAATCGGGTGCAATGTAAATTTGGGTAATATTGCTCCAAATGAAGTTTTACCATTAGAAGCAATGCGAATCGGATTAAGAGGAGATACTTTTCATCTTTACTTAGATAAAGCTTAATATGCGTTTATTTGGTTTGGTGGGTTACCCATTATCGCACTCTTTTTCTCAAAATTATTTTAGCCAAAAATTTTCATCCCTTGGATTGGGTGAGGAGCTCTTTTACGAAAACTTCTCTATTCCTGATATTGATGAATTGCCCTATTTGCTGATACAAAAGAAATTCTTAGAGGGGTTTAATATTACCATACCTTATAAAAAACAAGTACTTCCTTTTCTTCATCAACTAACACCTGAAGTAGCCGAGATGGGTGCTTGTAATTGCGTTCGTATTCAGAATAAAAAATTAATTGGTTACAATACTGATATCATTGGTTTTGAAAATTCATTAAAACCATTTTTAAAAAAGCATCATACTCATGCATTAATTTTAGGTACAGGTGGTGCTGCCGCAGCGGTAGAATTTGTATTGCGGAAACTTAATATTACTTATTTAAATGTTTCAAGAACCACCGCTAATCAATCAATCCAATATGCTGAATTAAATAAAGAAGTACTCGAACAATATCAACTCATCATCAATACCAGTCCTGTTGGTCAATATCCAAATGTTGAAGCGTCACCACTTATTCCTTATGAATTCCTGGGTCCTCAGCATCATTTGTACGATTTGATTTATAATCCAACTGAAACCCAATTTTTGCTAAAGGGTAAATCACAAGGTGCAACAGTACAGAATGGATATGAAATGTTGGTATTGCAAGCAGAAGAAAGTTGGAGAATCTGGAACCTTTAATTAGCTCAGCTGTTGAATAATATTTTTGCTTAAAGAGACTTTCTTTTTAGCTGTGTAATCGTATAACATCATTCCTGTTTTAGCTCGAACAGCTAAATGATGTTCACCATTTTCTAATACTGTAACTCGATAGTAAATATCAAAGCCAAGTTTATCAAAATCGGTAGCAACAACGGCAATTTCGATTGTGTCTTTATGGTTCAATTCTTTTTTGTATTCAATCATTGCATCCGCCATGATTAGCCCAAACGATTCAACACTCAATTCTGCATATCCCCTTGATTGTAAAAACTGCTGCCTTGCTTCTTGCAGTAAAGACAAAATCGTATCGTTACCTACATGACCCCCATAATTCAAATCGGTTACCCGAATTTGCATTTGAGTAGTAAAGCTAAAATGATCTGGAAGTTGAATTTTAATTCGGTTCATTGTTGTTTATTTACTCAAGTCAGCTATAACTAATATTACTTTGTTTGGTTTAGAAGAAATTCAAGGAGCTTGCTCATTGCTTTTTTTCTATGACTGAATTTATTTTTTTCATCCATGCTCATTTCAGCAAAACTTTTGCTTGCTCCGTCTGGAACAAAAATGGGATCGTAGCCAAATCCATCGGTACCTTTTTGATCAGTAATAATCTGTCCTTTGCAAATTCCTTCGAACAAATATTCCTGTTCATTCCAAATAAGAGATATTACCGTTCTAAACTGAGCAGTTCTGTTATTAATATTCATTAGCTTAGAAAGTACTAAGTCTATATTGGCTTGGAAATTTCTATCATCACCAGCATAACGGGCACTTTTAACGCCCGGTTCTCCATTTAGTGCATCAATTTCTAATCCAGTGTCTTCGCTAAAACAATTCTTTTTTGTTAATGTATGTATAACGCTAGATTTCTCACTGGCATTGGCTTCCAGCGTATCGTGAGGCTCAGGAATATCAATATCTATGCCTGCTTCGGCAAGTGATAGAATTGTTAAAAGTTTGCCTGTTACTGCTTTTATTTCTTTTACTTTATTTGAGTTATTCGTAGCAAAAATAATTTCAACTGTTGCCATTGATTAAAGTTTAAAAAGTAATTTAAGGCTTACCCATAGTTTGGTCTTTTCTAGTTTTGCATCTCCACTGTCACCATAATATTGCAAAAGCGAAGGGGCCATTAAAAAAGTACATCCGCCGTATTGTTGAACTTGGTAATTAGGAACAGTAAAAGGAAGTTTTACCATTGCTGCACTTACATTGAACAATAAACAGCTAGTAGGATTTAGCTCTTGTTTAATTTCGGCAAAATTAGCCAGGTAGCGGGCCATATTAATGACTGCCACGTCTCCCATATTCAATTTACAAGCGCCTAAGATTTTGGTTAAAAAGTCTAAACTTTCCTCATTTAAAAATGCCGATTCAGGTTCTTGAACTAATATGACAATATTTTTACCATTATTACCCAAATACCATTTTTCAGGACGTTCTTTTAATGGGCCATCAATAATGGGAGGGTCTATTGTTACAGCTTTTGGGGCCGAAATCGGCTGTACTTTTTCGGCTGATTCAACTATGACCAAATTGCTCGGAAAAAGGTTAGCCAATACAAAATCAGGTAGTTGTTCAGGCATTTTTTGGTCCATTTAAAATATTAACAGTTGTTAGTTTTTATTTTTTTTGTTTCTTTGCGCCAAATATAAAACTATGAACGCAGTACTTGATATAAACATTACCAAGGCTAATAAATCTAAATTAGATACCATTAGCTTGGAAAATATACCTTTTGGACGAGTATTTACTGATCATATGTTGGTTGCAGAATACAGCAATGGAGTTTGGAAAAATGTGGAGATTAAACCATACGAACCTTTGAGTATGGATCCATCATTAGCAGCTTTGCATTACGGCCAATCTATTTTTGAAGGAATCAAAGCCTATCGAAATGCAGAAGGTAAGGCAGCAATATTTAGACCTTATGAAAATTTTAAGCGTTTCAATATCTCTGCTACAAGAATGCAAATGCCCACTGTACCAGAAGAAATATTTATTGATGGAATGCGTGAGTTAATCAGTCTAGATCGCAACTGGATCCCTACCATGCCCGATCATTCATTGTATATTAGACCATTCATGTTTGCTACCGATGCAGTATTAGGTGTTAAGCCTTCAGATACCTATAAATTCATGATTATTCTGAGCCCAACTGGTCCATATTTCAGTACGCCAATGCGTATTTATGTTGAAGAGAAATATACAAGAGCAGTAACAGGTGGAGTTGGGTATTCTAAGAATGCAGGAAATTATGGATCAAGTATGTATCCGACACAGTTAGCTAAAGAAATGGGCTACGATCAAGTTTTGTGGACAGATGCTTACGAACACAAATATTTACAAGAAGTGGGAATGATGAATGTGTTTTTTATCATTGGCAACCAGGCAGTAACTCCTTCATTAGAAGAAGGAACTATTTTAGCGGGCATCACAAGAATGAGTTCCTTAACTCTTTTGGCAGAAATGGGTCTAGAAGTAGTAGAAAAAAAGATATCGATTGACGAGTTAATGGCTGCGTACAAGGCAGGACAATTAAGAGAAGTTTTTGGAGCTGGTACAGCAGCAACTATTTCTTTAATTAAGGAATTGCGTTATAAAGATGAATCTATGTTTTTTGACACCGATAGTTGGACGGTTGCCCCAGAATTAAAGAAAAGATTAAATGATATTCGTCAGGGTAAGTCTGAAGATACGCATGGTTGGATGCTTTCTGTTTAGGACAATTTTCGAAAAAGGTAAATCGGTTTTCAATAGATGAATAGTTTAAAGAAAGCCCCGTCTGTATCATTTCAGTCGGGGCTTTTTATTTCGTGTTTTTATTTTTTATACTGGCATCATCTACTGTTTAATAAAAGGAATATTTTGTTGATTGGATCCACTAATTACTTGAATATAATATTGGCCATTACTAATATCACCTATTGGTATGCTCACTAGTCCCTGTTGCATACTACCCACTTGTATTGTTTTGATAAGGGTGCCAGATAAATGATATAATCTAATTGAACTATTAGCAGTAACCGACGATTTGAAAATTACTTTTATTTCAGTTTTTGCTGGATTAGGATAAATTTTAACGGTGAGCAAATTCACTAAAGGGCTGCTTGCTTTGGGAATAAATTTGCCAATGTAAAAACGATTGCTTGCTTTACTTAAAGTATCACTAGTGATGCTAAACTCGTAGCTGCTGTCTTTTGATAGACTCAATGTTTTATTAGTGTATTGGTCATATAAAACCAATTTGAATTGGTTAGGCATGAAGGCATCAAAAATCTGAAAACGATAATTGCCTTCAATAGTATTGTTTAATTCAATTGGAATGATGGTTTGTTCTTGAAAAATTCTACTATCAATCGCCAGTTTAATGCTATCTGAAATTTTACTGAACATATTGATTCCAGGATTCATCAACTTAATGGCATCCAATGAATCTTTGCCATTTCTTGCGCCTGATTGTTCTCTGATGATGAATCTGTCTTGAAGCCTTTGGTTGCTCAATAAATCAATAGTAGAAAAGTATCCAGTCCCTTCTTGATAGTCTTCCAGAACTCCTTTGTTCCATTCATTAGATTTAGATGCTTCCGAAATGGTAACTTCATTAGCAGCTGAACTATCAGTTAAAAGTATATAAGCTTCAAATGGATTAAGTATATGCTTTTGTGTAAAAGGAAGTGCCATATAACCACCCATATTTCCTAATTGTGGATTCCAGATATATTTGTATGTACTCACTTTTGTAGATCGATTAAAGGTTCCTGTATTAACAGGGCTTAAGTAAGGATTAGCTACTACATTAAAACCATTCCCAATTTTATTGAGTGCAATTTGATGTGTTCCCAATTGTATGTTGCCACTTAAGTAGGTTGGCCATATATTCGTTTGATTGGGTAAAATAGTCCATTTGATGCCCTGGTATTTCTTCCAATCATTGCTTACACTATCCAAACTAAAATTGACTGCTTGCCATCCAGTTTCAATGGAGTAACTATCTGAATTTAATAAAGGATTATTATAAAATATAGTTGGTTTGTTGGTCCAAGAATTAAACGAAATTGATTGATTAAATGGATGACCTGCCAAATAGTTGCCAACTGCTTTTTTGCCAAAAATATTTGCAGCATGAACCCTTCCAAGAATTTGGGTTCCAGCAGCTGAAGCAGCAATGGAAGCTGTTTCGGATAAATAAAGTTGATCATTGGTTATTAAATTTCCTGCTGCTAATTGCAAGTAGCCGTCTATCACTAACCGATGGGTAATTTGTATCCCTGAATTATTTTTTACAATAAAACCTTGAATGCGATGTTCTTTAAATAATCGACCATCAATTGATTGATTTTTATTTCCATTCAATTCCAATATTGCTTGGGTTGCATCAACAGACAATGAATCACCATTGATCATTTCGCTTATTTTTAAGGTACCCGTTATCTGTAATTTAGCCCCAGTTAATAGATGCAACTGTTTAACATTGTGCACACCCGAAATGGCAGGTTGATATCCAGTGTTGGCTGAGATAGTTATAATAGCACTATCAGAAGGAATGGTTGCATTGCACCAGTTTTGTGGATTATGCCAACTACTGTCTGTATTTCCCAACCAGCTTGTAGAATGAAAGAATAATTTTTTGTTGGCGCTAGTTGTACCATTCGATACCCGAATAACCATACTATCTTTAACAGAAGACATTTGGGAATATATTTTCCAAGCGTTAGGGCTGGTAATACTTCCATTGGAAACACTAGTATAGTTTTGGAAACTGCTAAACCAGTGTATTGGCGCCTGAATGATTTGCCAATTTAATTCTTCCCCTACAACAGTGGAGTCAATCGCAAGCAAATTGCTGATATCAATACTATCTCGATTATTGCATTGCGTTAACAAAGTATCAGCAGGGGATCTAAATTGTATGTTACTACCATCTACTTTTATATATTGAATGTCCGTAGACAATAGATTAATAGTAGCAAGATTTTCTGCTTGGTCTTTTATCATCAATTGATTGGGGTTAAAATTATTGGCTATGGAAATACCATCTATATCTTTTTCTCCTTTCTGAATAATATAATTGAAGCGAATTTGATTAGTGTAATTGCCGCTTTTATATACTGCCTGTCTATTGTTATTGCTAATAGTAATGGGTAAATAATTAATAGAAGAGCTAGTGTCTAAATGAACTGATTCACTGAACAATAGATTCAGTTGCAAAGTATCACCCGTTTTTAATAAGCTATCATTTGGCGAACTGAAACTGATTTGAATCGGTTTAACTTTATCAATTAGTTGGGTGTCAATACTGAAAAATGGAAGCCCACTTAATCCCGGAATTAGGTTATTATTATTGTTAATTCCTAACACCATTTTTCCTTCACCCACTCCTGTATAAATATGAATTAAATATTCATTACCCGTTCCTGAAATACTGGTTATTACAGCATTGCTTAATCCCTCAGTTATTAGCGAAAAGTTATCAGTGCTTAATCCACTAATGTCTCCACCCGCTTTAAAGCTGTATTGAATCGTATCTGCATTGCTTGGTTGTGGCGCAAGTGAATACAAGCTATCAATACTCACCGTATTGTTGGATGTATCAAAATTGGCACTAAAACTAAAATTGTCAATTGCAACTAAATCGTCACTTCCAGTTTCGTCTACATCTTCCCATCTTAATAATAATTGTTCTCCATTTTTCCAATCAATCCCTGTTATAGTAAATTGAATATTGGTGAAGTTTTCAGGACTATTTCCATTTAAACTTCCCGCACCAGTTGTAAATTGAATAGATGAAAAATTCATTGAAGTATGATTCAATAAGTTGGGTTGATCAATGCTGTTCATTGTGCCAGTGGCATATTTCCCCATCCAAGTATTCCTATTTCCAGACCCTCCTTTTCTCCATTGCTCTGCTGAGAAAGAACCACTTATTTTATTCAAGCTTCCCCCTGTTTGGTTCGTAAATAAGATTCCAAAAGCATAAACACCCGTACCTGCAGCTAAAGAGCCTAATGCTCTATCTGTACTTCCACTTGTGCCTACGCTATACATTCCACTTGAGGTTGATGTTCCAGCTCCTTGCATAAAAACAGCATTTGTGCCAGTACCAGACTTATGCATGAATTCCCAACCGCTTAATCCGGGTATTACAAAGGGAGATTGCGCAAATAAATGAGGTCCCTTTCCAATTAGCGTAAATGATCCCCCATTGGGTAATTCATTAAAATTTTGTTGGTAAACCGCATTTTTTTCAGAATAAATTACTGGACTACCTGATTGTGCATAAACAGTTGAATCTGCCACTAAGAAAAGCAACAGTAAAAGGATAATATGTGGCCTCATGGCGGGATAGGGGGGTATGCGGGGCTACGAGTGTAAAGCAACAAACTGTTGCCGAAACCAACAATAGGGGGACAAAAATTGGGCTAAATCCCTTTTTTTTGCCCGTAGAAATACTTTTTTTTTGAAAACATTTTGGATTCTCATTTGGAGCCATTACCTTTGCCGTCCGAAATTTTAAATGGTTTATAATGCCTACAATACAACAATTAGTTAGAAAAGGCCGCGAAATAATCAGGGCTAAGAGTAAGTCAAGAGCTTTGGATGCATGTCCTCAGCGTCGTGGCGTATGTACCCGTGTATATACTACCACTCCAAAAAAACCAAACTCTGCTTTGCGTAAAGTAGCGAAAGTGCGTTTGACCAATAAAGTAGAGGTGATTGCCTATATTCCAGGTGAAGGCCACAACTTACAAGAGCACTCTATCGTATTAATCCGTGGTGGTCGTGTTAAAGACTTACCAGGGGTACGTTACCATATTGTACGTGGTAGCTTAGATACTGCTGGTGTTAAAGACCGTAAGCAGAGCCGTTCTAAGTACGGTACAAAGAAGGAAAAAGCTAAAAAATAGTTCTATTCATAACTGCGACTGAGTAAAGTTTTAATACTTGAAGAAGATCAGTCTCTTTAAAAATTAAATCATGCGTAAAGCACAAGCGAAAAAATTACCCTTAGCACCAGACGGTCGTTTTAACGATAAGTTGGTTACCCGTTTCATCAACAATTTGATGTGGGATGGTAAAAAAAGTACTGCAATCAATATTTTCTATGATGCAGTAGACAAAATAACAAAAGTTACTGGCGAAGATGGTTACGAAGTGTGGAAGAAAGCAATTGCAAACGTAACGCCTGCTGTTGAAGTAAGAAGCCGTAGAATTGGTGGAGCTACTTTCCAGATTCCTGCTGAAGTTCGCCCTGATCGTAAAATTTCTTTAAGCATGAAGTGGTTAATCCGCTACAGCCGCGAAAGAAACGGTCGTACAATGGCTGATAAATTATCTAATGAAATCATGTCTGCTGCAAAAGGTGAAGGTGCTGCATTCAAGAAAAAAGAAGATACACACCGTATGGCTGAGGCTAACAAAGCCTTTTCTCACTTTAAAGTGTAATTTCTTACAAATATTTACAAGACCTCTCCAATATTTCGGAGAGGTTTTTTTTTGACCAAACTCTTGCAACTCAATTATTTAATAAGCCCATTCGGTAACGATTTTTCCCCATTCTAAATAAAACGGGCCGAACCCTTTGTTGGTTCGGTATTATCTGTACCTTTGCGGCCTCTAAAAAAACAAGAATACTATATGGCTGATTTGAAATTTCAACGAAACTTTGGTATTGCCGCCCACATTGATGCCGGTAAAACCACTACCACCGAGCGTATTTTGCGCTACACTGGTATGATCCATAAGATTGGTGAAGTACATGATGGTGGTGCTACTACCGACTGGATGGAGCAAGAAAAGGAAAGAGGTATTACCATTACTTCTGCGGCAGTTAGCTGTCAGTGGAATTTCCCAACTGTATTGGGTAAAGCCACTCCTGAAACCAAGAATTATTATTTCAACATCATCGATACTCCAGGACACGTAGATTTTACCGTAGAGGTAGAACGTTCTATGCGTGTATTGGATGGTTTGATTGCGTTGTTTTCTGCAGTAGATGGTGTAGAACCTCAGTCTGAAACTGTTTGGCGTCAAGCTAACCGTTATAAAGTTCCACGTATTGGATTCGTAAATAAAATGGACCGTGCAGGTGCCGACTTCTTAATGGTGGTAACACAGGTTAAAGAAATGTTGGGTGCTAAAGCTGTTCCATTGCAATTACCAATAGGTGCAGAAGATAATTTCAAGGGCGTTGTAGACTTGATTAAAATGAAAGGTATTGTATGGCATGCTGAAACAGAAGGAATGACTTTCGATGAAATTCCTGTGCCTGCAGATATGATGGAAGACGTATTACATTGGAGACAAAACTTAATTGAAGCGGTAGCTGAATACGACGATAAGTTGATGGAGAAATTCTTTGATAACCCAGATTCAATTTCTGAAGATGAGGTGCACGAAGCAATCCGCAAAGCTTGTATCGATTTAAGTATCGTTCCAATGATGTGTGGTTCTTCTTTCAAGAATAAAGGAGTACAAACTGCTTTAGATGCGGTTTGTCGTTACTTACCTTCTCCTGTTGATGTTGAAGATACAGTAGGTACTGATCCTGATTCTGGTGAGCAAATCACTAGAAAGCCAAATGCAAAAGAACCATTTGCTGCATTGGCATTCAAAATCATGACCGATCCTTTCGTTGGTCGTTTGGCATTCTTTCGTTGTTACTCTGGTCGTTTAGATGCTGGTTCTTATGTTTTGAACGTAAGAAGCGGTAAGAAAGAACGTATCAGTCGTATCATGAAGATGTTTGCTAATAAGCAAAATCCAATTGACTTTATTGAAGCGGGTGATATTGCTGCTGCAGTAGGTTTCAAAGAAATCAAAACAGGAGATACCCTTTGCGATGAAAATCATCCAATTACTTTGGAGAATATGTTTATTCCAGAACCAGTTATCGCGATTGCTGTTGAGCCTAAAACTCAGGCAGACGTAGATAAAATGGGTATGGCTATTGCAAAGTTGGTTGAAGAAGATCCTACTTTACGTGTTAATACCGATGAAGATACTGGTCAAACCATCTTACGTGGAATGGGTGAATTACACCTTGAAATCATCATTGACCGTATGCGTCGTGAGTTTAAGGTAGAAGTAAACCAAGGTGCTCCTCAGGTTGCTTACAAAGAGTCTTTTGGAACTACTATTAACCACAGAGAAGTATTGAAAAAGCAGTCTGGTGGTCGTGGTAAGTTTGCCGATATTCAATTTGAGATTGGACCAGCAGATGCAGAGTGGTTAAAAGAAAACGAAGGAAAGAGCTTCCAATTTGTAAATGATTTATTTGGTGGATCTATTCCAAAAGAATTTGTTCCAGCAATCCTTAAAGGGTTTGAAACATCAATGACTTCTGGAGTATTGGCAGGATATCCTGTAAACAATATGAAAGTGCGTGTATTCGATGGTAGCTACCACGATGTGGATTCTGATGCAATGAGCTTTGAATTGTGTGCTAAAGCAGGTTTCCGTGAAGCAGGACGTAAAGCAAAGCCTACTTTATTAGAGCCAATCATGAAGGTAGAAGTACTTACACCAGATCAATACATGGGAGATGTTACTGGAGACTTAAACCGTCGTCGTGGTATGCTAGAAGGAATGGATAGCCGCGCTAACCTTCAGGTTATCAAAGCTAAAGTTCCATTGAGCGAAATGTTTGGTTATGTAACTCAACTTCGTTCTTTAAGTTCTGGTCGTGCAACTTCTACTATGGAGTTCTCTCATTACAATCCTGCTCCAAATAACGTTGCAGAAGAAGTAATGGCAAAGAATAAGGGTAAGGTTAAATCTGATGATTAATTATCCATTTAATTGATATACCGCGCCCCGAGTTTACTCGGGGCGTTTTGTTTTAATAGGGGTGGGAGTATAGCCGCTGGCTAAATTTAAAATGGCTGAATGAAGGGATGGGGAAAAGTTAGAGAGCGGGTATATTATTTTTTAATTTAATACAAAAGTCGTTTTTGGGGAAAAACAGGGGGTTTTTGGAAAAAATAAAAAATAAATCCACAAAAACACCTAAAAAAAAGATAAAAAACTTGTCTATTCAATTACAGCTCCTTACCTTTGCAACCCCAACGTAAAAATTGGTTTTTGACTATGTCTCAGCGAATCAGAATCAAATTACAATCATACGATCACAATCTAGTAGATAAATCTGCAGAGAAGATCGTTAAGACAGTACGTAGTACAGGTGCAGTAGTAACAGGACCTATTCCTTTGCCTACTCATAAGAAAATCTTTACTGTATTGCGTTCACCACACGTTAATAAGAAAAGCCGTGAGCAGTTCCAATTAGCTACGCATAAGCGTCTAATGGATATCTACACTTCTTCTTCTAGAACAGTAGATGCGTTGAGCAAGCTAGACTTGCCGTCTGGTGTTGAGGTTGAAATTAAAGCTTGATAAAGCCATTTCTCTAGAAAGAGAGAAACTAGTTCTTATATACCCAATTATCTGCCAATCGGCCTAGGCCTGAAAAAGCAGCTCTGATAAAGAAATTATAAATCATTTAATTCACAATGAATTAAATGAGTAACATATAAACAGGCCCTTCGAGGTTTGTTTACTACCGGTACTTCCTCTTCAAAATGTAAGTTTTGAAAACAACGGAAAAGGTCGGTAGCAAACTAGGATTGAATCCCGCTTCATCGGTGGGATGTCCTCATAACCGAGCGGGGCATAAACCGCAAAACGATGAAAGGAATTATTGGAAAAAAAATCGGGATGACCAGCATCTTCGCTGCTGATGGAAAGCAAACAGCTTGTACCATCGTAGAAGTTGCTCCTAATACCGTTACACAAATCAAAACGCAGGAAACCGATGGTTATTCTGCTGTTCAATTAGCAATCGGCGATAAGAAAGAAAAGCACGCTACAAAAGCCGAAATCAATCACTTTGCTAAGGCTCAAACTCCAGCCAAAAAGTTCGTAAAAGAATTTCGTAATTACTCTATAGAGAAAAACTTAGGGGAAACTGTAACTATTGACATCTTCTCTGAAGGTGACAGTGTTGAAGTTGTAGGTACCACTAAGGGTAAAGGTTTCCAGGGTGTTGTAAAGCGCCATGGATTCTCTGGTGTGGGTGAAGCATCTCATGGTCAGCACGACCGTCAGCGTGCACCAGGTTCTATTGGTGGATCATCTTATCCTTCAAGAGTATTTAAAGGAATGAGAATGGCCGGCCGTATGGGTGGAGACCGTGTTAAAATGAAAGGTTTGAAAGTAGTAAAAATATTTTCAGAAAAGAACTATATCCTGATCAGCGGTTCTGTACCAGGTCACAACGGTTCTATCGTTTTAATTCAGAAATAATCACCCTGTTTAATTGACAGATTAATTGAAAGATCATGCAAGTAGATGTATTAGATATAAAAGGACAGAAAACCGGTAGAACGGTTGAATTACCACAGGAAATCTTTGGTATTGAACCAAACAACCACGTTATCTATCTAGCTGTTAAGCAATACTTAGCCGCACGTCGTTCTGGAACGCACAAAGTTAAAACTCGCGCTGAAGTACAAGGTGCTAGCCGCAAGTTACACAAGCAAAAAGGAACAGGTGGTTCTCGTAAAGGTAATATCCGTAACCCTTTATACAAGGGTGGTGGTACCATCTTTGGACCAAAGCCACACGCTTACGATTTCAAATTGAATCGTAAAGTGAAAGATTTGGCTAAGATTTCTGCTTTAAGTCATAAAGCAAAAGAAAGTGCAATCATCGTAGTTGAAGAAATTAAGATGGATGTACCTAAAACCAAACAACTGGTTGATATTATGGGTAACCTTAAAGTTGCTGATAAGAAAGCGCTTATCGTTTTACCAGAATACAACGACAATCTGTACTTAAGTACTCGTAACGTACCAAATGTTGCTAGCACATTGTTAGCCGACATTAATACTTATGAAATCATGAACGCAGATGTATTAGTAATAACAGAGAACACTGTGAATATCTTTAACGAAGAAGAAGCAGTAGCTTAATTTAAGTAACGTTTCAATCATACAAAATGAGACAGTCAGAAATTTTAATAAAGCCAATCTTAACTGAGAAAGCAAACGCACAACAAGATACGTTGAGAAGATATGCTTTCAAAGTAAACCGTAAGGCTAACAAGTTAGAGATTAAGAAAGCAATTGAAGATTTCTATGGTGTTAATGTAGTAGATGTTAATACTGCAGTTGCTCCAGGAAAAAATAAAGCCCGTTACACAAAAGCTGGTTTTATTCAGGGAATGAAGTCTGCATACAAGAAAGCATTTGTTACTGTAGCAGAAGGTGAAACAATTGATCTTTACGCAAATATTTAATTTATAGCAGCGGAGCTGAAAAATCCGCACAAAAAAAATAAACAATGGCACTAAAAAAGTACAAACCAATCACAGCAGGAACACGTTGGAGAATTGGTAATGCTTATGCTGAGATCACTACTAATAAGCCTGAGAAGAGCTTGTTAGAGCCTCAAAAAAATACTGCTGGTCGTAACTTCCAAGGTCGTAGAGTTATGCGTTACATGGGCGGTGGTAATAAGCAACATTATCGTATCATCGATTTCAAGCGTAATAAAAGAGATATTGCTGCAACTGTAGTATCTATTGAATACGATCCAAACCGTACAGCGTTTATTGCATTGGTACAGTATACAGATGGCGAGAAGCGTTACATCATTGCTCCTCAGGGTATTCAAGTTGGTCAAACAGTAATTGCAGGTGATGCAGTTGCTCCTGAATTGGGTAATTCATTGGCTATGAAAAATATGCCGTTGGGTACAACCATTCACAACATTGAATTACAACCTGGTCAAGGTGGTAAGATGGTAAGAAGTGCTGGTGCTTCTGCACAGTTAGCCAATAAGGAAGAAAAGTACGCAGTACTTAAAATGCCTTCTGGTGAATTGAGAAAAGTATTGATTAACTGTTATGCAACCGTTGGTGTTGTTTCAAACAGCGATCATAACTTGGAAACAGCAGGTAAAGCGGGTAAAAACCGTTGGAAAGGTATTCGTCCACGTGTAAGAGGTGTTGCCATGAACCCAGTAGATCACCCGATGGGTGGTGGTGAAGGTAGAGCTTCTGGTGGTCACCCACGTAGCAGAACAGGTAAGTATGCAAAAGGTGAGAAAACTCGTACAAAAGGTAAGGGTAGCGATAAGCTAATCATCCAGCGCAGAAATGGTAAAAAACTGGCTAAGTAATAACTAACCAGTCAAAATAAATAAATAAACTAATAGACCAGTAAACTCAAATAATTATGGGTCGTTCGATTAAAAAAGGTCCTTACGTAGATGCTAACTTAGAAGGTAAAGTAGTTGCTATTAACGACGGAAAAGTAAAGAGAAACGTTATCAAAACTTGGAGTCGTCGCAGCACAATCACACCTGATTTTGTTGGACACACTTTTGCCGTGCACAACGGAAATAAGTTCATCCCTGTTTACGTAACAGAATTCATGGTAGGTCACAAATTAGGTGAATTTGCTCCTACTAGAAACTTCAGAGGACACGCAGGAACTAAAAAATAACTGTAGGGGCTAACACCCATACATCAAACAAAAAAAGAAATGGAAGCAGTAGCTAAACTGAACAATTATCCAACAGGTCCGCGTAAAATGCGCCTGTTAGCCGATGTGATCCGTGGAATGGAAGTGGAGAAAGCCCTGGCTATTCTGGAACATCATCCTCAGCACAATGCCACTCCATTGGCAAAACTGTTGAAGAGTGCTATCAGTAACTGGGAGCAGAAAAACAGCGGATCAAATGCTGCAGACAGCAGTCTGATTGTAAAGACCGTATTCGTTGATGGCGGTAGAGTATTAAAGCGTATGCGCCCTGCACCACAAGGCCGTGGCTACAAAGTACGTAAGCGCAGCAACCATGTAACATTAATCGTAGATTCTAAAACTAATTAGTAAAACCATTATATGGGTCAGAAAGCAAATCCAATTGGTAACAGGTTAGGCATCATCCGCGGATGGGACAGTAACTGGTATGGTAGTAAAAAAGACTACGCATCCAAACTGATCGAAGATCATAAGATCCGTACCTACCTGAGTGCCCGTATCAACAAAGGTGGAATCGCAAAGATCGTTATTGAGCGTACGCTTGGTAAATTGATCATAACTATTCATACTTCTAAGCCAGGTATTATCATCGGAAAAGGTGGTAACGAGGTAGATCGTATTAAAGAAGAGTTGAAGAAGTTAACTGGTAAAGACGATGTTCAAATTAATATTTTGGAAATCCGTCGTCCTGAACTAGATGCTACTATCGTAGGAGATACCATCGCTCGTCAAATTGAAAACCGTATCAACTTCAAACGTGCAACTAAAATGGCCATTGCCTCTACACTCCGTATGGGTGCTGAAGGTATTAAGGTTAAATTAAGCGGTCGTTTGGGTGGTGCTGAAATTGCTCGTAGCGAAGAATTTAAACAAGGCCGTACTCCATTACATACTTTCCGTATGGATATTGATTATGCCAATGTTTTTGCTCAAACTGTTTACGGTAAAATTGGTATCAAAGTATGGATCTGTAAAGGTGAAGTACTAGGAAAGCGTGAATTGAATCCAAACTTCGTTGGTGGTAAGAACGATATGAGCGATAGAAGAGAAAGAACTGGTGGAGATGATAGAGGTCGTGGCGGAGACAGAAGAGACGATAGAAGAGGTGGTGGAAGAGGAGAACGCAGAAACTAATATTCAAAAATTAGTAATGCAGAATTACTAAAGTTTTAAATAACTACGAATAAAATTCGTGGACCAAAAAACTAAAAAATGTTACAGCCGAAAAGAAGCAAACATAGGAAACAGCAGAAAGGACGCATTCGCGAAGTAGCTAAGCGTGGAACTGCTATATCATTTGGATCATTTGCCTTAAAAGCATTAGAGCCCATCTGGTTAACTAACCGCCAGATCGAATCTGCCCGTCAGGCCATGACCCGTGCTATGAAGCGTGAGGGAAATGTATGGATCAGAGTATTCCCTGACAAAATTATCACCCATAAGCCTGCTGAAGTGAGAATGGGTAAGGGTAAAGGTAACCCTGAATATTGGGCTGCTGTTGTTGAGCCAGGACGTATCATCTTCGAGTGTGATGGTGTTACTGAAGCTGTAGCAAAAGAAGCGATGGGTCTTGCAGCACAAAAATTACCAATCGCAACCAAGTTCATCGTAAGAAGAGATTTGCAAGCATAACCAAAAAAAGAAATTGCAATGGCTAATAAAAAAACATACGAATTCAACAAAAATCTAAAGGATCTCAGTGTAACAGATCTTAGAGCAAAAATCCAAGAAGACGAACTACGTTTGAAAAAATTGGAATTTGCTCACGCTATCTCTCCACTAGAAAATCCAATGACTATTCGTGGACTTCGTAGAGACATCGCCCGTATCAAAACGGAATTGAAGAAAAAAGAAATGGGTATTTAAACCATAAATTAAACACAATGGCTGAAAGAAATTTGCGCAAAACAAGGACAGGGATCGTTACCAGCGATAAAATGGATAAAACCATCACTGTTGCGGTTGAAAGAAAAGTAAAACACCCTATCTACGGTAAATTCGTAAAGAAGACTACTAAGTTCCATGCTCATGATGAGAAAGGAGAGTGCACCATCGGTGATGTGGTGAAGATCATGGAAACTCGTCCGCTTAGTAAAACCAAGCGTTGGAGACTAGTTGAAATTGTAGAAAAAGCGAAATAATAATATTGATTTGAGTAACTACCTCATCTTAAAAGATGGTGTTGTACTTAAATTTAAAATTTCAAATTAAATAAAATGATTCAGCAAGAAAGCAGGTTAAATGTAGCTGACAATAGTGGCGCTAAAGAGGTACTTTGTATTAAGGTACTTGGTAATAGCGGTCAGGATTATGCTAAGATCGGCGATAAAATTGTTGTTACGGTAAAAGACGCAATCCCTGCAGGTGGTGTTAAAAAAGGAACAGTATCTAAAGCGGTTATTGTTCGTACTAAAAACAAACTTCGCAGAAAAGATGGTTCTTATATCCGTTTTGATGACAACGCAGTTGTGTTGTTGAACAATTCAGACGAGCCTCGCGGTACACGTATCTTTGGACCTGTAGCTAGAGAATTGCGTGATAAGGGATATATGAAAATTATTTCTCTTGCTCCTGAAGTATTATAAAAAAAGCTAAAAGCTAAATAAAATGAGTACAAGATTTAAAGCCAAATTCAGCATCAAAAAAGGTGATTCCGTAGTGGTTATTGCCGGAGATGACAAGGATTTGAAAAAGCCTCGCACAGTATTGGAAGTGATTGTAGATAAAGGACGTGTAGTAGTAGAAGGAGTGAATATCGTTACAAAGCACACCAAGCCATCTGCTCAAAATACCAAAGGTGGTATTGTTAAAGTAGAAGCCCCTATCAATATCAGCAATGTAATGTTGTGGGATGCTAAAAAGGGCGAGCCAACCAAAGTGAAGCGTACCCGTGAAAATGGAAAATTAATACGTGTATCTAAAAAATCTGGGGAGGTAATCAAATAATGAGTACAGCAAAATATACACCGAGATTAGCAACGAAGTACAGCAAAGATGTTGTACCTGCGTTGATGAAGAAGTTTGCTTACACTACCGTAATGCAAGCTCCTAAATTAGAAAAAATCTGTATTAACCGTGGTGTTAATGGAGCGGTTACAGATAAGAAATTAGTGGATATAGCAGTAGACGAATTGAATATGATCACTGGTCAGAAAGCAGTTCCTACTATGTCTAAAAAAGACATTTCTAACTTTAAGTTACGTAAGGGCATGCCAATTGGTGCTCGCGTTACTTTAAGAGGAGAGAAAATGTATGAGTTCCTTGACAGATTGGTTTCTGTAGCACTGCCTCGTGTCCGTGACTTTAAAGGAATCAGCGATAAAGCTTTTGACGGAAGAGGTAACTATACTTTAGGTGTAACTGAACAAATCATTTTCCCTGAAATTGATATTGATAAAGTAAATAAAATCACCGGTTTAGATATCACTTTTGTAACAACTGCAAATACCAATGAAGAAGCTTACGAGCTTTTGAAAGAATTGGGTATGCCGTTTAAAGGAACCAAGAAAGATTAATTAAACACAGAACAAAAACATTATGGCAAAAGAATCAATCAAAGCCAGACAAAGAAAGCGCGAGAAAATGGTAGCTCAATATGCTGAAAAGCGTGCAGCTCTTAAAGCAGCAGGTGACTACGCAGGATTAGATCTACTTCCAAAGAACGCTTCTCCGGTACGTTTAAAGAACCGTTGTCAGCTTACAGGAAGACCTAAAGGTTATATGCGTTATTTTGGTTTGTCAAGGATTATGTTCCGTGACATGGCTTTAAACGGTATGATTCCAGGTGTTAAAAAAGCAAGCTGGTAGTAGTCAGTTTGATAAACAAAATTTAGAACTAGTATAATTATAATAATATGGTAACTGATCCTATAGCAGACTTCTTAACTAGAATTCGTAATGCTCAGTTGGCTGGTCATAGACTGGTTGAAATTCCTGCTTCTAATTTGAAGAAGCGTTTAACAGAGATTTTGTATGATCAAGGTTATATCTTGAAATACAAATTCGAAGACGATAACAAGCAAGGCTTAATTAAGATCGCTTTAAAGTATGATCCTAATACAAAAGTTCCAGCAATTCGTTCTTTAGAAAGAGTTAGTCGTCCAGGATTACGTCAATATGCAAAGCCTGCTGAAATCAAAAGAGTAATCAATGGTTTGGGTGTTGCCATCCTTAGTACATCTAAAGGTGTTCTAACCGATAAGCAAGCTAAGGCGCAGAATGTTGGTGGAGAAGTGTTGTGTTATATTTCTTAAAATAAACCGTTCCGACAATTAAGCCTCTTAGTCGTGGCTGAACACGGAGCAATGTTCATAATAAAATAAAAATCGACTATGTCTAGAATTGGTAAACAACCGGTAGTAGTTCCGGCAGGTGTAACAATCACCGTTAGTGCGGAGAATGTTCTTACAGTTAAAGGTCCTAAAGGACAATTAACTCAGAATATTGATAGAGATATCACTATCGAGGTGAAAGAAGGTGAAGTTGTTTTCACCAGACCTACAGATCAAATTCGTCATCGCGCTATGCACGGATTATACCGTTCATTAGTGAACAATATGGTTAAAGGTGTAACCGAAGGTTATAAAAAAGAATTAGAGTTAGTAGGGGTAGGTTTTAAAGCCGCTAACACTGGAAACTTATTAGATCTTGCTTTAGGATATTCTCACAATATTATTATTGAGATTCCAAGTGAACTTAAAGTTTCAACTACCACTGAAAAAGGTCAAAACCCAAAAGTATTCTTAGAAGGAATTGATAAGCAGTTGATCGGACAGGTTGCTGCTAAGTTGAGAAGCTTACGTAAGCCTGAGCCATACAAAGGAAAAGGTGTTAAATACGCAGGTGAAATCTTAAGAAGAAAAGCAGGTAAATCAGCAGGTAAATAATTAAACTAACAATCCCCCGGCCGAATCGGAGGTATAAAATAAACAACAATGGGTAAATTAATACAAAGGCAGAAAATCAGGTATCGCATCCGTAAAAAGATTGCTGGTACTGCTGTAAAGCCACGTCTTTCTGTATTCAGAAGCAATGCCGAAATCTATGCACAATTAATTGATGATGATAATGGTGTTACCATTGTTGCCGCATCTTCAAGAGATAAGGATATTGCTGCACAAAAAGTAACTAAAATAGAGAAATCTAAAATGGTTGGCGCTGCAGTAGCAAAGAAAGCATTAGCTCTCGGATTAACTAATTGTGTATTCGACAGAGGTGGAAATCTATATCATGGCCGTGTGAAGTCTGTTGCAGACGGAGCAAGAGAAGGTGGCTTGGTATTCTAAATTACTAACATCAATTTAATCGCTCAATAAATGTCTAAAGTAAGCGTAAATAAAGTAAAAGCGGGTGGCGACATCGAACTGAAAGATAAGGTAGTTGCTATTAACCGTGTGGTAAAAACCACAAAAGGTGGCCGTACATTTAGTTTCTCTGCTCTTGTAGTAGTAGGAAACGAAAATGGTATTGTTGGTCAAGGTCTTGGTAAAGCAAAAGAAGTACAAGAAGCAATTGCTAAAGGTATTGAAGATGCAAAGAAGAACTTGGTAAAAGTACCAGTTATGCACGGAACTATCCCTCACGAACAGTGGGCAAAAGATGGTGCTGCTAAAGTACTAATCAAGCCAGCTGCACACGGAGCGGGTGTAATTGCGGGAGGCAGCATGCGTTCTGTTTTAGAAAGTGCTGGAATTACCGACGTACTTGCTAAGAGCCTTGGTTCTGCTAATCCACATAACGTGGTTAAAGCTACCATTAAAGCTTTAAGCCTTTTAAGAGAACCAGTTCAGGTTGCTAAAGGCCGTAACATCAAATTGAGCAAAGTTTTCAACGGATAATATTTATGAAAAAGATAAAAATCACTCAAATAAAAAGCGGCATCGACAGATCTGAGCGCCAAAAGCAAACGCTTATTGCACTTGGTTTAAAAAAGTTGAATGCTTCTAAAGAAGTAGAAGCTACTCCACAAATACTAGGAATGGTTAACAAAGTTAGCCACTTGGTAAAGGTTGAAGAAGTTGCTTAATTAAGAAATTTTCAAGTCAGTAGTTTGGATATACCACTTCATGCGGATATCTTTACTCCTGACTTTTATTTATTATAAACAATGCGAGGGGTGATACCCCGTAAGTTCAAAATCAAATCAACATGAAACTACACAATTTAAAACCTGCTGAAGGTTCTGTAAAAAGAGAAAAAAGATTAGGTCGTGGTGAAGCATCTGGTAAAGGTGGTACTTCTACAAAAGGTAACAAAGGTGGACAAAGCCGTGCTGGTTACAAAAGTAAAATGGCTCATGAAGGTGGTCAAATGCCAATTCAGCGTCGTATACCAAAGCGTGGTTTCAAAAATATCAATAGAGTTGAATACAAAGTATTTAATCTTGGTCAATTAGATCAGTTGGTAGAGAAATACGGTTTCACTGAAATCTCTTTAGAGAATTTATATATCAATGGTTTAATTAGCCGTACAGATAATGTTAAAGTATTGGGTAATGGCGAGCTGAAAACAAAACTCAGTTTCAAAATTAACGCCATCAGCGAAAAAGCAAAAGCTGCTATTGAAGCTGCAGGCGGAACTGTTGAGATTATCAAATAATTTTAACGTAATTTGCCAGACGCATCGAGTATGCGTCTTTTGGTTTTAAGTTATAACGCCATTTAATTTAGTGAAGTGAAAAAATTAGTTCAAACTTTTAGGAATATTTGGACCATTGAAGAATTACGAAATAAAATTATCGTAACCCTTGCATTGGTGTTAACTTATCGTTTCGGTACGCACATCGTTTTACCAGGTATTGATCCTAATAAAATTGAAGCTGCTGCCAATTCTGCTAAGAGCAATGGATTGCTAGGTATATTTGATATGTTTGCTGGAGGAGCTTTTTCTCAAGCTTCTATTCTTGCATTAGGTATCATGCCTTATATCTCTGCTTCTATTTTTATGCAATTGATGACTATTTTAGTTCCTCAATTACAAAAAGTTCAAAAAGAAGGTGAGAGCGGTCGTAAAAAAATTAACCAGTGGACTCGTTACTTAACTGTAATTGTAACACTATTCCAAGCAGGCGCTTATGTTGCTTACTTAAATAGTCCTGGTTATGCAGAAGCTATCTTACCAGCTTATAAACCATTCTTTTGGTTTTCTACTGTTGTTACTTTAACTGCTGGTACTTTATTTGTAATGTGGTTAGGGGAAAGAATTCAAGATAAAGGCTTAGGTAATGGTACTTCTATCATTATCATGGTTGGTATCTTGGCTCGTCTTCCACAAAGCATTATACAAGAGTTTGGTGCCAAAGGTGTAAGCGGTGGTGGTGGTTTATTAATATTCTTGATTGAAATTGCTGTATTGGTTTCCATTATTATGGGGCTAATCATTTTAGTACAAGGTGTTAGAAAAATACCTGTTAACTATGCTAAACAAATAATTGGAAGTAGACAATTTGGTGGTGCACGTCAATTCTTGCCTGTTAAAGTAAATAGTGCAGGGGTTATGCCAATCATCTTTGCGCAGGCCATTATGTTCTTACCAACATTGGTATCATTCACTAATTTGGATTCTGCTTCTGGAATAGTAAAAATCTTTAATGACCATAGCAATGCATGGTATATGTTGATATACTCTGTAATGGTTATTGGATTCACGTTCCTTTATACCGCATTAATTTTTAATCCTAAACAAATTGCCGAAGATTTAAAACGCAATAATGGTTTTGTTCCAGGTGTAAAACCAGGCCAACCAACTGCAGATTATATTGGTGCAATTATGGATAAGATTACATTACCAGGTGCTATATTCTTAGCATTAGTAGGTATTCTTCCTGGTTTTGCTCAAAGATTAGGCGTTACACAAGGATTCAGTACATTCTTTGGAGGTACTTCACTGTTAATTATGGTTGGAGTTGTTCTAGATACTTTGCAACAAATTGAAACTTATTTATTAATGCGTCAGTATGACGGCTTAATGAATAGTGGAAGAGTTCAAGGAAGACAAGGTGTAACTAGTACTACTATCTAATATCAAATAAAACAACGAACTTTGTAAACCTGTTTGGCTATGCTAAACAGGTTTACTTTTTATTACAAATGACCAGAAGGAATAAAGATATGATCATCTATAAAACGGAATCGGAAATTGCACTAATGAAGGAAGCTGCCATGTTGGTGAGCAAAACACTTACTGAAGTAGCTAAAGTGCTTAAGCCAGGTATGACTACTTTGCAAATAGATAAACTATGTGCAGATTTTATTAAACAGCACAATGCTATTTCTTCTTTTTTAAATTATAGAGGTTATCCATTTACCATTTGTGCATCGGTGAATGATGTAGTAGTGCATGGATTCCCTAATGATATTCCGTTACAAAATGGAGATATTGTTTCAATTGATATGGGGGTAATATTAAATGGTTGGCATGGAGATCATGCATATACATTTATTTTAGGTGAAGCGGATCCTGCGGCCATCCAACTAGTAAAAATTACTAAAGAGTCTTTATATAAGGGAATTGAAAAAGCAATTGTAAACAATCGTATTGGAGATATTGCTTTTGCCATCCAAGAGCATACTGAAATTAAAAATGGGTATGGAGTTGTTAGAGAGTTGGTAGGTCATGGACTTGGGAGAAGTTTGCACGAAGATCCTCAAATGCCCAACTATGGTAAGAGAGGATCTGGCCCTAAGTTAAAAGAAAATTTAGTGTTGGCAATTGAGCCGATGATTAACTTGGGTTCACGTGAAGTATATACGGATGAAGATGGTTGGACAGTAAGAACAAGAGATGGTAAGCCTTCTGTTCATTTTGAACATGATGTATGTGTGAAGCGCAATAAAGCCCTTATTTTATCTGATTACAGTATTATTGAAGCAGCTGAAAAAGCCAATCCAAATTTGAATACTAGTTATTATTCATAGGGAATGAAAAAACTGATTGTGATTGGAGGAGGTGCAGCAGGTTTTTTTTGCGCAGTGAATGCTGCAAGAAAAAATCCACTCCTTAGTGTAACTATTTTAGAAAAGTCTAATAAACTATTATCTAAAGTAAAAATAAGTGGGGGAGGAAGATGCAATACAACACACCAACTTTTTGAAATACCTGCGCTAATAAAAAAATATCCAAGAGGAGAACAGTTTTTAAAAAAAGCTTTTTACCAATTCAACACCCTACACACTATAGAATGGTTTTCGGAACGTGGCGTTCAATTACATGCTGAAGCGGATGGAAGAATGTTTCCTGTAAGTAATAATTCTGCAACTATCATTGAATGTTTATTAAAAGAAGCAGATCAATATCATGTGAAAATTGAAATGCAAACTGAAGTGAGAAAAATCACTAAGCAAGAAACCCAATTTCAGATTGAAACCAATAAATTAGGGATCATTCAAGCAGATTATATTTGTATTGCATGTGGTGGCTTACCCAAAATGGAAATGTTTAATTGGATAAGTAAGCTGGGTCATTCCATTCAATCTCCTGTACCTTCACTTTTTACTTTTAATATGCCCAAACATCCCATTACTGCATTAATGGGTTTATCTGTTAACAATGCAGTAATAAAAATTAGTGGCACCAAATTAAAAGAACAAGGTGCGTTATTGATTACACATTGGGGACTAAGTGGTCCGGTTGTATTAAAATTGTCTGCATGGGGTGCAAGACAATTGGCTGATATGGGCTATCAATTTACAATTCAAGTAAATTGGTTGGGAGAAACTACAGACGCATTACTCAGATTGGATTGGCCATTTTATCGTGAGCAATTTTCAGCCAATAAAATGGGTAGTAAATATCCTTTTACATTACCAACTAGGTTATGGCATTTTTTATTGGGTGAAGCAGGAATTTCAACAGATACCAAATGGGGTGAACTTAAAGCAGTGAATCAAAACAAATTGATTCAACTACTCACGGGTCATGTTTTTGATATCAACGGTAAAACAACATTTAAAGAAGAATTCGTTACTAGTGGTGGAGTACAGCTGTCAACTATTCATCCACAAACCATGGAAAGTAAATTGGTTCCCGGATTGTATTTTGCTGGGGAAGTAATGGATATAGATGGAATAACAGGGGGATTTAATTTTCAACATGCCTGGACCAGCGGGTATAATGCAGCAACAGCCATTGCTCAATCTGCTCTCTAAGTTTTCAAAAGCATACTTTTTTGGAAACAACTATTGCGTATTATTTATAAAAGTCTTAACTTATAGCTAGAAAATTACCCTATGAGTAAAGTAAGTAATATCCTAGCAAGAAAAGGCAATCAAGTTGCCACTGTTAGCCCAGACACTTCTGTAATAGATGCATTGCGTATGATGGCGGAGAAAAATATTGGCTCTGTTGTAGTTGCGGAGAATGATCAATTTTTAGGCATTCTTACAGAAAGAGACTATTCAAGAAAAGTCATATTGCTTGGTCGGAACTCAACCAAAACACCCGTTAGTGAGATCATGAGTTCCGATTTTCCAGCTGTTGCAACAACCGACTCTATTGAACATTGTATGCAATTGATGAGTGCAAGACATATTCGATATTTACCTGTAATGATAGATAATAAATTGGCTGGAATTATTAGTATGAATGACGTGGTTACTGAGACCATTTTAAATCAGAAGGAGACCATCACTCAATTAGAGAATTATCTTCAATCCTGATATCCCATTCGTACAAGCTAATTTACTTGAATTAGCTGTTTTTTACCAATTATCAAACATTCTGTTAATTCATTCTCCGTTATTACTAGAATGCATAATTTGTTTTACCTAAACTAATTATATGAAAAGATATTTCTTGGGCACTGCATTGCTCATGGTAGGAGTTTCTACGTTGGTTCATGCACAACAACCAACAACCCCAGCTGTAAAGCCTGGTGCTGATACAGCCAAAGCAGCTGCGCCTAAAAAGCAAACTGTTGCAGATAAAACTAAAGGGGCTAAAAAAGTGGAAGGCTTATTTACCATTTACCAAGATACGGTAACTGGAAGCTTACAAATGTATATTCGTAAAGATCAATTAGATAAAGAATTTATTTATCAAAGTTTTTCTATTAGTGGTCCTACCACTTTGTTTTTAAATCAAAGTATGCATCGAAATACTGCGGTGTATAAAATTAAAAAGGCATTTGACAAACTAGAATTCTCTGAGGTTAATACGAATTTTTATTACGATCAAAAGAATCCTGTAAGTAAATCGGCAAATGTAGATAAACCAGAAGCCGTTTTCTTTAATGATAAGTTTAGCATTGAAGATGAGAACGGATATTTAGTTAGCGTGGATGGTTTATTTCTTAGTGAAAAAATGGATCCCGTTAAGCCACAAATGGCGCCAAGTCCGTTGACTATGTTTATGTTTAATTTAGGAGGGTTAAATCCTACTAAATCTAAATATGTAGACATTCGATCTTATCCAAACAACACTGATATTGTAGTAGACCTGTCTTATGATAATCCTACTACATTAGCTTCTGGTGGTCCAGATGTTGTTGATCCTAGATATGTTCGCGTTAGAATGCAACATAGTTTTTTGGAAATGCCTAAGAATGATTTTAGGGCAAGAAGAGATGATCCAAGAGTAGGCTACTTTATGCAACAGCGTACCGATATGACTAGTATTGGTGTCACTCCTTATAAAGACATGATTAACCGTTGGTTTTTGAAAAAGAAAGACGCAACAGCTGCAATGAGTGAGCCTGTAGATCCAATCATTTTTTGGGTAGAGAATACTACTCCATTAGAATACAGACAAACCATTGTAGATGCGGGACTAAAATGGAATGAAGCATTTGAAAAAGCAGGTTTTAAAAATGCGGTACAAATGAAAATTATGCCTGATGATGCTAAGTGGGATCCAGCAGATATTCGCTATAATGTAATTAGATGGGTATCTTCTGCTCAACCATCTTATGGCGCTATTGGACCAAGTTTTGTGAATCCTAGAACAGGTCAAATTTTGGGTTCAGACATCACTGTTGAGTGGTACTCTGGAAGTGCAACTCCAATAAATGATGAATTGTTTAATGGCCCATCAATGCCACAATTGGTTTTCCCAGGAATGGAGCATCAACACCTTTACAATTGCAATATCGGTGCTGAATTAAAAATGCAATACACTGCAGGTTTAACTACATTGGAAACAATGAATGCAAGTGCTGCAGAAATAAAGGAAATGCACCAGCAATTCCTTATTTATTTGATTATGCACGAAATGGGCCATACCCTTGGATTAAACCACAATATGAAGAGTAGCCAAATGTTGTCTCCAACAGAAGTGCATAACACTGCAATTACTCGTAAGATTGGTTTAATTGGTTCTGTAATGGATTATCCTGCAATTAATATTTCTTTAGATAGATCTAAGCAAGGGGATTATTATACTACTAAAGCGGGTCCTTATGATATTTGGGCTATTGAATTTGGGTATACTCCTTTTAATGAAACGGAGGAAGAAGCCATGTTGAATAAAATATTAGCTCGAAGTACCGATCCTAAATTAGCATTTGGAAACGATGGAGATGATATGCGTGCACCCGGAAAAGCAATTGATCCTAGAATTAATGTTAATGATATGAGTAGCGATGCAGTTGCTTATGCAGAAGAAAGATTTAAGTTGGTCAATAATGTAATGGGAAAATTAATTCAAAAATATACCAAGCCTGGTCAGTCTTACGCAGAACTACGCAATCGCTACTTAATGTTGCAAGGTCAACGTAGTGGACAAATTAATGCAGTTAGCCGTTATATTGGCGGAGTGTATATTGATAGAAGTTTCCCTGAACAAAATTCATCTGCTAAGCCATATACACCCACTCCATTTGCTACTCAAAAGAAAGCGATGGATGTGTTGAATAAATATGTTTTTGCACCCAATGCTTTTGAAGCAGACACTCAATTATTTCCTTACCTACAAATTCAACGCAGAGGCTTTAATCAACCTGGAAACGGAGAAGATTTTAAAGTGTCTACTACATTCTTAGGTTTGCAAGTGAATGGAGCTTTAGCGCATATTTTAAACCCAATCACTTTACAGAGAGTGAATAATACTCGTTTGTATGGAAATGACTACAGTGTGGTAGATATAATGAGTGATTTAGTAAAAGGAATTTTTGATGCAGATATCAATAGCAATGTAAACGTATATCGTAGATATTTGCAAATCAATTTTGTAAAAGGTGCTGCTGGTTTATTGGCTCCAACAGCTCCTTTAGACGATGTTTCTAAGTCTGCTACTTTGTATACTTTGAAAAAATTGAGAACTAAGTTGGCAGCGGCTGTATCTCCTAATGAAGATACAAAAGCGCATAGAGCTCATTTGTTGTTCATCATAGACAAAGCTTTGAAAGTAGATTAATTATATCGATGTCTTCAAATAAAAATCCCGTCTCGATATATTGAGACGGGATTTTTTTTGGAGCAAAGAATTATTTTGTTTGCCCCAGCTTGTTTTTTTCTTTATTGTTTTTTCTTTTTAGTCTCTTTTTTTATAGCTTTTTGTTTGACCAATTGTTGATTCTCTTTATAACGCATATCTGGTGTTCCATCCGCTTTTCTAGGACCAGGAGCAATTGCATTCATTTTTGCTTTATTGGCTTTATAGCGCATATCCATGGTACCATCCGATTTAGTAGGATGCAAAACGGCTGCATTTTTTCCATTGGGTTGTATCCCCTTTTGGAGCGATTGAATTTTTTTGATGTCTTCAGGCCGTTGACTTTTTTGTTGTGCCTGTACCGGGGAGAAAAACGAGGAGAGAATGAATAAGAATAAGCAATTGCGAAACATAAGTGATTTATTTTATCACCTAAAATACAACATGCTTTTAATTTCGTTTAGGATAAGTTTGAGCTATTCTTGCTTCCTTTCTTTCAACATTATTAGAAGGTGATTTATAACCTGGGGATCCTTCTCTTATAGCAGCCCCTCCGGGCCCTGCTTTGTATTTAGCTTCTGGGTTGGTAGTGCTTGCATTATTTTGAAGAAACTGCATTCGTTTCCGAATTCGGTCCATATTTTCTTTATTTCTCTTTGCTTTTTCGGCATCTGTTAAAACGGGGCCTGTATTTTTAGTTTTTTTACCCATCGACATTGCCTTGGCTCTTTCTGCCTTATTGGCCATTATTCGGGCTTCCATTGCTTTTTTCTGGGCTCGCATGGCTTTTTCAACCCTTGGGTCATAGGATTGTGCATAAGATGAAACACCGATTATACACCCTAATAAAAGGAATAGCGGTTTTATTTTCATAAGAAAATGGTCATTGGAGTACTAATATAGTGAAAAATTGATAAAAATGCAACAGATGACAAGTATTTTAGAGCTTTTATAGGGTAAAATTTCGGAAGATTGATTAGCTTTGCACCCCGATTAAAACCATCGGGTTATTGTATGAATTTATTTAATAAACAACTAAACGCAGATGCTCAGGAGAACGTTGCCGCTTCAGAAGAAGCCGTTACAGTTCCTACTGCGACAACAAATGCACCTGAAGTTGAAACTGCTCACGACGATTTTGATTGGAGTATTGACAAAAGAAATGTTAGTCACTACGCAGAATCAGAGCGTGTAAAGTATGACAAAGTGTATGATAACACTTTTATTCAGATTGAAGATGGCGAAATCATCAACGGTAGCGTTGTTGCCTTAACTAAAACTGATGTTGTAGTAAACATTGGATTTAAGAGTGATGGTTTAGTTTCTTTAAATGAATTCCGTGATTTGCCAGGATTGGCAGTAGGTGATGAAGTAGAAGTAATGGTGGTAGAAAAAGAAGACCGTTCAGGTAATCTTCATTTAAGCCGCAAGTCTGCTCGTATTTACCGTGCTTGGGAAAGAATTGTGGAAGTTCACAAAACTGGAGAAGTTGTAACAGGAACTGTTACCAGCAAAACAAAAGGGGGATTAATTGTAGATGTTTTTGGTATGGAAACATTCTTACCAGGATCTCAAATTGACGTGAAGCCTGTAACTGATTACGATCAGTTTGTTGGTAAAACAATGGAGTTTAAAGTAGTGAAGATTAACGAAACTATTAAGAATGCTGTTGTTTCTCATAAAGCCTTAATTGAAAGTGATATTGAAGCACAGCGTGCAGAAATCATGAGTAAGTTAGAGAAAGGTCAAGTACTAGAAGGTATTGTTAAAAACATTACCGACTTTGGTGCATTCATGGACTTAGGTGGTTTAGATGGTTTATTATACATCACCGATATTTCTTGGGGTAGAATTTCTCACCCAAGTGAAGTGGTTAAGATGGATCAGAAATTACAAGTGGTTGTATTAGACTTTGATGACGACAAAAAGCGTATCAGCCTTGGTCTAAAACAATTGACTCCACATCCATGGGATGTATTACCAGAAGGATTGGCTGAAGGTTCTGTGGTAAAAGGTAAAGTAGTAAATATTGAAGATTACGGTGCATTCTTAGAAATTCAACCAGGTGTTGAGGGCTTAGTACACGTATCTGAAATTACTTGGGCTAATACACCTATCAATGCAAAAGAGTTCTTCAAGTTAGGAGATGAGCATGAAGCTAAAGTGGTTACCCTAGACAAGGATGCTCGTAAAATGAGCTTGAGCATTAAACAAATGACTCAGGATCCTTGGAATACCATTGAAAATAAATTCCCTGAAAACAGCAAGCACAAAGGGTTGGTTAAAAACATTACTCCTTATGGTGTGTTTGTTGAGCTGGAGCCAGGAATTGGTGGAATGATTCATATCAGCGATTTAAGCTGGTTGAAGCGTTTCAATCACCCAACTGACTACACTAAAGTTGCTGATCAAATTGATATTATCATTTTAAGTATTGATAAAGAAAATCGCAAACTTCAGTTAGGTCACAAACAACTAGAAGAAGATCCTTGGAATTCTTTAGAAGAAACATTTGCTATCGGATCTATCCATGAAGGTACTGTTACCCGTAAGGATGATAAAGGCGCATTGGTTCAATTACAGTATGGTTTAGAAGGTTTTGCACCTAACCGTCACTTAAACAAAGAAGATGGTACTCAGGTTAAAGCTGATGAAACTGCACAATTCGTAGTAATTGAGTTCGATCGCAACGAGAAGCGCATTGTTTTAAGCCACGCTCGTATTTGGGAGCAGCATATTGCTGAAGAAAAAGAAGCAGCGAAGAAAGAAGCGAAAGCTGAATCTGATAACACCAAGAAAGCAGTTAAAAATATCCAAGCTAAAGTTGAAAAAGCTACCCTTGGAGATTTAGGTGCTCTTGCTGAAATCAAGGCTAAATTGCAGGAAGGAGAGGGTGATACTAAGTAATATCACCTGAAGTTGTAATAGAAAAGGCTGTCCGGTTGTAAAACGCTGGACGGCCTTTTTAGCTATTAATTAACGCCCTGTTCTGTCAACTTGAGAAAAACCCTTCTTAAATTGCTATTTTATACGTAATTTCGCCAACTTCTATGGGTAGAATTGTAACTATTTTATTGTTGACCGTTTTCTTGGCTTCGTCTTGCACTACAAAGTTTGCGAAAATAATGAAGAGCAAGGATTATGAGTATAAGTACAAAATGGCTGAGCAGTACTATGCAAACAAAAAATACCAAGAAGCATTAAGGCTCTTTGAAGATATATTTCCGTACTTAAAAGGTAGCCAGCGATATGAAGATTTGTATTACAAGTACGCTTATTCATATTACTATATAAAGGATTACCTGAATGCGGAAAATATGTTTAAAAGCTTCGTAGAAAATTTTCCTGCAAGCACCAAAAGTCAAGACTGCGAATACATGCGGGCTTACTGTTATTTTAAACAATCTCCTAAGGTAGAATTAGATCAAACGAATACGACCAAAACGATGGGTTTAATGCAGGCATTTATTAGCACGCACCCAACATCTAATAGAGTTAAAGAGGCAACAGATATTATTGATTTGTGCAGAGAGAAATTGGAACGGAAAGAATTTTTAAGTGCTGAGTTGTATTATAATCTGGGATTTTATAAAGCAGCTGCAATCGCGTTTAGCAATGTAGCAGATAATTTTCCTGATTCTAAAAAGTCTGATGAATATAAGGCGCTCATGATAAAGTCATACTTTAAGTATGCTGAAATGAGCTACGAGGAAAAACAAAAAGAGCGTTACGAAAAAGTGATTTCTGAGTGCAATGAATTTGCAGACAGATTCACCGATAGTAAATTTTTAGAAGAAGTTAGTAAGTATAAAACACAAACCCTTAACATACTTAAAAAAACGGGAAAAAATGAGTAAATTAAGAAGGCAAATGAGTGCCAACACCGCTAGTGTGGTAGAAACCAAAAGCCTAATCTCCATAAAAGAGAAAACAGGTAATCTGTATGAATCAATTGCAATTATTGCAAGAAGAGCTAATCAGATCAACATTTCCCTACGCGAAGAATTACATAATAAGCTAGAAGAGTTTGCAAGCCATACCGATAGCTTAGAAGAAATTCATGAAAATAAGGAGCAAATTGAAATTTCCCGTGCATACGAGAAAATGCCTAATCCAGCAATTTTAGCAACAACAGAATTTATGGAAGGTAAAGTGTACCACAGAAGAAATATCGATACAGACTTATTTAGATAAGCCAATTCTTTCTAAAATGATTTAAACGACAGTATTATACTGTCGTTTTTTGTTACTTTTAGTTTCTGTTCAAAATAACATTGATTATGCGTAAGCACTTGTTTTTATTGATTGTTGCAGTTGTTTCATTATTGAATACATCTGTAAAAGCCCAAGAATTAAAAGCAAAAGTTACCGTAATGGCTGGGCGGGTTGCAACCACTGTAGACAGAAAAATATTTACCACTCTACAAACACAGTTAAATAATTTCATGAATAACCGCAAATGGACTGCGGATGTATTTAGAGAAAATGAAAAAATTGAATGTAGCTTTATCGTGAATATTGAATCTGCGGTTGAACCCAATATTTATAAAGCTTCCTTAACTGTACAAGCTGCAAGACCTGTATTTAATGCATCCTATCAAGCTGCTTTAGTAAATTTTATTGATCCAGAGTTGTTGTTTAAGTATGTTGAATTTCAACCAGTAGAATTTAATGAAAACAGAGTGCAAGGAACTGATGCAGCAGCTGCTAATTTAACGGCGGTATTAGCCTACTATGCATATATGATTATTGGTTTGGATTATGATTCTTTTTCTCCCAAAACAGGAGAACCTTATTTTAGAAAAGCGCAAAACATTGTAAATAATGCTCCGGAAGGACAGCGGATTGCTGGATGGAGAGTGTTTGATGGATTACGAAACAGGTATTGGTTAAATGAGAATTTAATTAATACTAAATTCAATATTATTCATGATGTAGTTCATACTTACTATAGGTCTGGATTGGATAAATTGATAGAGAATGAAAATGAAGCTAGGGCCAATATATTACAAGCATTAATTCAACTAAGTGCTTTTAATAAAGAGAATCCTAATACAATGATTCTTCAATTTTTTATGCAAGGTAAAGTGAATGAATTGATTGGAGTTTTTAAGAAAGGAACTGCTGAGGAAAAGTTGAAAGCAACAGAAATTTTATCTTTGCTAGATATACCCAATGCAAATAAGTATAAAGAGGAATTAAAGTGAGAAAAAGTATTGGTTTAGTTTTTTTTGTATTAGTCATCGCTTGTGCAGGTGAAAAAATTCCTAAGCAGGTTGTTCCAATTAATGATATGTCTAAAATAATGTGGGACTTGATGAAAGTAGATGAGTACTTTATTAGAATCACTGCAAAGGATTCTTTGAATAAGTTGGCCAAAGAAAATATTCGTTTATACGATCAAGTTTTTAGAAGTTATGGTATTGAAAGAAAAAAGTTTTATGATAGCTACGCATACTACACTGCACATCCTGAACAGTATAAAGTTTTAATTGATTCAATGGAAGCCATTTCTACTAGACAGAGAGCTTCATTTATACAAAAAACACAACCTACTAAATAATGAATAAGGTTTTTAACAATGCATTAGAAGCAACAGCCGATATTAAAAATGGTGCAACAATTATGCTAGGAGGGTTCGGTTTAAATGGAATTCCTGAAAATTGTATTGCAGCATTGGTTAAACACAATGTTGGTGATTTAACCTGTATTTCTAACAATGCGGGCGTTGACGATTTTGGTTTGGGTTTGTTACTTCAGACCAAACAAATTAAAAAAATGATCAGTAGTTACGTAGGGGAGAACGCCTTATTTGAAAAGCAATTATTGAGTGGTGAATTAGAAGTAGACTTAGTACCTCAAGGCACTTTAGCTACAAGCATTCAAATGGCTGCAATGGGTATTCCAGCTTATTTTACTCCTGCTGGTTATGGAACAGAAATTGCCATTGGAAAAGAGGTAAGAGAATTTGATGGTAAAATGTATTTAATGGAAAAAGCCATACATGCCGACTTTGCTATTGTTAAAGCCTGGAAAGGCGATTCTGCTGGTAATTTAGTTTTTAGAAAAGCAACTCGCAATTTTTCTACTTCAATGGCAAAGGCTGGAAATATCACTATTGCTGAAGTGGAACATTTAGTAAAACCTGGAGAAATTGATCCGGATGAAGTGGATGTAGCAGGTGTTTATGTGCACCGTATTTTTCAAGGTAGCAATTATGAAAAAAGAATTGAAAGAAGAACTACTAAAATCTAATTCATTACAATTATTTAATTAATTCAATTTTATGGCATTAGATAAATTTGGAATTGCAAAACGCATAGCCAAGGAGTTAAAAGATGGGATGTATGTGAATTTAGGAATTGGTATTCCAACTTTAGTAGCTAATTATATTCCAAAAGATATAACGGTGGTTTTTCAAAGTGAAAATGGTATTTTAGGAATGGGTCCTTATCCAGAAGAAGTCGCAATTGATGCAGATTTAATTAATGCTGGAAAAGAAACAGTAACTGTTATCCCTGGAGGTGCATTTTTTGATAGTGCAGAAAGTTTTGGAATGATTAGGGCAGGCAAAATAGATTTAACGGTGCTGGGTGCTATGGAAGTTAGTGAACAAGGAGATATTGCCAATTGGAAAATACCAGGCAAAATGGTAAAAGGAATGGGTGGAGCCATGGATTTAGTAGCTAGTGCTAAAAACATTATTGTTGCAATGATGCATACTAACCCTAAGGGAGAAAGTAAACTGTTGCCTCAGTGCAGTTTGCCATTAACTGGACTGGGATGTGTAAAAAAGGTAGTTACAGAATTGGCAGTCTTATCCATAACACCCAATGGATTTCAATTGCTAGAACGTGCTCCTGGTGTTACAGTGGAAGAAATCATTGCTAAAACTGCAGGTAAACTCATTGTTCCTGAATTTGTTCCAGAAATGGACATTTAATAACAGTAGCGATTCCAAACTATTTGTTGAATACGCTGTTAAAATAGACATTATTATAAACCATAAAACAAATCATAATGAGTATTCAAGTTGGTCAAAAGGCTCCAGCATTTTCCCTGTTTAATACAGAAAAACAAAAAGTAAGTTTAGCAGAACAACAAGGGAAGCCTGTAGTATTGTTATTTTTCCCATTGGCTTTTACTGGTGTATGTACTGCTGAACTTTGTAATGTAAGAGACAATATTGCTTTGTATAATAATACCAATGCACAAGTTTTTGGTATTTCAGTTGATTCTCTTTTTACATTAGATAAATTTAGCAAAGAGCAGAACCTTAATTTCCCTTTATTAAGTGATTTTAATAAAGAAGCTGCAACAGCTTTCGGTGTGTTATATGAAACCTTCCCTGCATTTGAAATGATGGGCGTGAGCAAGCGTGCAGCATTTGTAGTAGATAAAGACGGAGTGGTACAATATGCAGAAGTTTGCCCTACTCCAGGCGACTTACCCGATTTTAATGCAATTCAAGCAGTATTAGCTGCATTGTAATTTAATTGTATATCTACGGTGTTGTTCCTCAAATTATTGAAAAGCAACACCGTGGGTATTTTTGGTATTTCCCCAAATACTATTTAACTTCATTAGACAATAAGTTGAATGAAGATTCTTTACAGATCAATTTTATGGGTATTTTTTGCTATTGGCTGCAGTTGTTTTGTAGTGAATGGTAATCCTGTAGACTTTGCTGCATCTGTAAACTCCGATAATAAAATCCAACGATTCTATCCCAACCCTGCAACGCAATATATCCATTTTCAAATGGATCCTTCTGTAGACAAGTCTTATACCCTAGAAGTGTTCAATTTCATGGGAAGAAAAATGAGTTCACAAAGAGTGAATGCGTCTAAGCTCACCATTTATTTTGATGACAATTATTACAGGGGTTTATACATTTATCAATTAAAAGATCGCTCTGGCAGAATCATTGAGTCGGGGAAATTTCAAGTAGCCAGATAACTATCTATCACTTTATCTATCTGTCACTTCTACAATTAAGAATTTTAAATAGTTGGTATTTTCCATCCCCCAAATAATTGGATGATCACTTGCTTGTGCTTGAAAAGTAACTTGTTTAATTCGTTTGCGTGCATCTTTAGCTGCAGCATTAATGGTGTGTAAAAACAGTTCTGGATTCACCAAATTAGTACAGCTAGATGTAACGAGGAAGCCCCCGTTGCGTATTAGTTTCATTCCCCTTAAATTAATTTCTTTATAACCTGTAACTGCTTTTTGAATATTCTCTCTGCTCTTAGTAAATGCGGGGGGATCTAACATCACCACATCATACAGCGGTCCATCTTTGCCCCAATCTTTTAGCACATCAAAAGCATTCATAGCTTTAAATTCTACTATTTTTTCTAATCCATTTAATGCAGCATTTTTATTGGCTTGTGCAACCGCTTGCTCCGAAATATCAATTCCTAAAACAGATTTAGCACCATAGTGTGCAGCATGAATTTCAAAAGTTCCAGTATAGGTAAAAGCACCCATTACTTCCGCTCCTTTTACAATATGTTGAATGGCTCTTCTATTGTCTTGTTGGTCTAAAAAATAACCAGTCTTTTGGCCATTTTCTATATCTACATAAAATTGTAGTCCATTTTCTTTGATGATTATATTAGTATCGAAAGGAGCGGATAAAAAACCCTTCTGTTGTTCTAATCCTTCTAAAGTTCTAACTGGTACATCGTTGCGCTCGTAAATACCTTTAGGCTTAAAAATGGTTTCCAAAGCATTGATAATGGCTGGTTTCCAAAGATCTATACCTAATGCTAATGTTTGAATAACAAAATAGTCGTTGAATTTATCAATGATTAAGGCAGGTAGTTGATCCGCTTCTCCAAATACCAATCTGCAATTCTCTGTATAACCTGTTTTTTGGCGATACTGCCAGGCTTGTAAAATTCGTTGGTAAAAAAATGCTTCGTTTATTTCTTCAATTTTTCGGCTAAGCAAACGGACTACTATTTGCGATTGAGGGTTATAATATCCAACACCAGCCAATTTGCCGTCGGCAAATCGAACTTCTACAATTTCACCAGGTTCTGGGTTACCTGCAACCCTATCCACTTCATTGCCATAAATCCAAGGATGTCCATTCGCAATTCTAGGTGCTATTTTTTTTCTCAGGTATACCTTAATCATTTGGCAAATATAAGCCGGCTAGAACTGTCAATTTTTCCCTTTTCTTTGCGTGGCAAAATTATTGCCTATATAGGCTATCAAATATTTTATACCATGGAAGAGCAAGAATTACCAAATAATAGTGAAACAACCGAAAAAACAGCAGATATGGACATTAATGCTGACGAAACTGCAGCTGGAACTGCCCATTTAAATGAACCAGTAGCGGAAGAAACTGCAATGGCCAAATTAGAAGAAGAATTGGCAGAACAAAAGGATAAATACCTCCGTTTAATGGCCGAATTCGACAATTTTAGAAGAAGAACGGCTAAAGAAAGGTTGGAATTGATTCAAACAGCCGGAAAAGACGTGATTGTTTCTTTGTTAGATGTGTTGGATGATTGTGATAGGGCAGAAAAGCAATTAAATGGCAATGATGATATAGCGGTTCAGAAAGAAGGCATTTTGTTGGTATTTAATAAGCTGCGCAGCACATTACAACAAAAAGGCGTTAAAGTGATGGAAAGTATTCAAACCGACTTTGATGTAGAAAAACATGAAGCCATTACTGAAATTCCTGCTCCTACTGAAGAATTGAAGGGTAAAGTAATTGATGAAGTAACCAAGGGTTATTTTTTGAACGACAAATTGATTCGCTTTGCTAAAGTGGTTGTAGGAAAATAATCCAATTTAAATTTTATGGCAAAAAGAGATTTTTACGAAATACTAGGGGTATCTAAATCTGCATCAGCGGATGAAATAAAAAAGGCTTACCGCAAAACAGCCATGCAATTTCACCCTGATAGAAATCCAGGAGATAAAGCAGCAGAAGAAAAGTTCAAAGAAGCGGCAGAAGCTTATGAAGTATTGAGTGATGCTGATAAGAAAGCCAAATATGATCGTTACGGTCATGCTGCGTTTGGTCCTGGAACTGGTGGTGGTGGAAACTATGGTGGTGGTGCAGGCATGAATATGGACGATATTTTCAGCCAGTTCGGAGATATTTTTGGCGATGATATGTTTGGAAGTTTCTTTGGCGGTGGCGGCAGACAGCGTGGTGGCGGTGGAAGACAACGTGGAACAAGAGGATCTAACTTGCGCATCAAGCTAAAGTTGAACTACGAAGAAATTGCCAAAGGAGTTACGAAGAATGTAAAAGTAAAAAAGCATGTTGTTTGTACTACTTGTACAGGCAGTGGTGCTAAAGATAAAAACAGTACACAGTCTTGTTCTACTTGTGGAGGATCTGGACAAGTAAGAAAAGTTACCAGTACTTTCCTAGGACAAATGCAAACTGTTTCTACTTGCCCAAGCTGTAATGGAGAGGGTACAACTATTACATCAAAATGTGGTTCTTGTAAAGGTGAAGGACGTGTATATGGGGAAGAGACCATCAGCATTGAAATACCAGCTGGTGTTCAAGAGGGAATGCAATTGAGCATGAGCGGTAAAGGGAACGCGGGCGAGAGAGGTGGATCTAATGGAGACTTGATTATTCAAATTGAAGAAGAATCACACGAAGAGCTTCATAGAGATGGTTTAAATGTTGCTTATGATTTATATATCTCTTTTCCTGATGCAGTATTTGGAACACAAGTAGAAGTTCCAACAATAGACGGCAGGGCCAAAATTAAAATTCCCGCAGGCACACAGAGCGGAAAGATATTCAGGTTAAAAGGAAAGGGATTCCCTGAAGTACAAGGTTATCATAGAGGCGATCAACTAATTAATGTGAATGTTTGGACACCTCAAAGTGTAAGTGCAGAAGAAAAACAAGCTTTGGAGAAATTTAATTCAAGCGGTAACTTTAAACCCAATCCTGCTAAAGGAGAAAAAAGCTTTTTTGATAGAGTTAAGGAAGCTTTTAGTTAAACTGTATTAATTTATTTAGAGCCTTGCAATTGTATTAACTAATGATTGCGAGGCTTTTTTCTTTTCGAAGGGTTGTATATTTTATCTGCTTTCTGAATTAATTGTAATAACTCATTGTGTAACTTATTAGTAGGGTTGCAAGCGGTTGCAGCTAAATTATACACTTGATTGAATTGATACGCGTTCATAAAACTTGATTTTCTAAGAACTCCTGCAAATGCAGCAACTGCTATAGATCGTCTATAGGATGAATCTATTTCAATTAAACTACTGAGCTTATTTGTTAAATTGAATTTATCTGTTTCTTTTTGACTACTATAATTCGATTCAAACTCAACTGCTACAGCAGCAAGTGAACTGGGCATATATTTTTTTGTTGGTGTTATTTCGAATAGTGCAATTGAATTATGCCCACTTCCTAATTCGCCGCCACTCAATTTTGCAGTGCTGTCTGCAACTGCATCTTTTTTGTTGTCGAAACCAATCAGCCTATAAGAATTAATAGCTTCCTTATTAAATTGAATATTTAAAATGGCATTTCTCGCAACGGAGTACAAAGTAGTAGTGAATTCATTAACCAATACTTTTTCTGCTTCTGCAATTTTATCTATATAGGCAAAATTACCACTTCCTTTTTTTGATAATGTTTCTAATTTGCTGTCTTTATAATTACCCATTCCAACACCTAAGCAGGTTAATAAAATACCTGACTCTTTATATCCTACAATCATCTCTTCCAATTCTTTTTCTGTTCTTTGACCTACATTGAAGTCTCCATCTGTTGCTAAGATTACTCTGTTATTACCGCCTTGTATAAAACTGCCTTTTGCTAAATTATAGGCCACTTTAATGGCATTTTCTCCTGGTGTTTCTCCATTTGCACTTAATGAATCTATAACTGTGTTGATGGTTTGTTTTTCAGCCCCACTAGTAGGATATAAAGCAATGGAAACATTGCCCCCATAAGTTACAATACTTACCGTATCAATGCTTCTTAAATTGGCTGTAAGTAATTTAAAAGCAGATTGCAATAAAGGTAATCGATTGGGGTGGTCCATTGAGCCAGAAACATCAATTAAAAAAACAAGGTTGCTAGGTGGTATATGATCTAGCTTAATTTTAGGGGCAGATAAGTTAATCAGTAATAATTGACTTTCAATATTCCACGGACAATCGGTTAAAATGGATTCAAGCTGAAAATGGTTAGAGTAATTTTTATTTTTATTTTCAAATGAAAAGTAATTCAGCATTTCTTCTGTTCTTATTGCATCTATTGGCACATACATTTCGTTAGATAGAAATCTTCTTATATTACTATACGCCGCTTTATCAATATTTAACGAAAATCCTGTTTCTGGATATTGGGATGCTTGTATAAATCCATTCTCTATTAATCCGCTATAGCTTTCGCCCATACCTGCATAAAGCGATGTTTGGGATGGGTTTAAATTGGTGATTACTGAAGCTAAATTCTTTTGATACAAACTAGCTGTATTGGGCAACATATTTAACGTGAGCTGTTGAAAAATGCCTGCATGAACCCAGGCTTTAGTTGTTTCATATCCAGGTAACGATAAATAAATGCTATCAGCAATTTTATTTAATGGGATTCCAAAATCCCCATCCTTTCCACTTAAAAATGGGACGCTCCCTTTTGATTGTAAATGAATAGTAACTCCTTCAAGCTTTTTGCCTCTATTGTCTTTTATTTCACCCCTTAAATAATATTGGGCACCAGTAGTTGAAGTGTAAAAGAATGAAATCAATATGATGAGCAATCGATACATCCTTTACAATTTAAGCAAACTTGCTGATTCTTACTTCTTAGTGCTAACTATTCTGTTTCTTTTAACTGATAAATTTCTTTCAGGTTTCTACCAAATCCGTCGTAGTCTAATCCGTATCCTAAAACGAAACGGTCGGGAATACTAAAACAACAATAGTCAATTTGTACAGGGTAAATAGTGGCATCTGGTTTATGCAATAGAACCGCCATTTTAATAGATGCAGGCTGTTGGTGATACAATTGAGGTATAAACTCGTTCATCGTTTTACCTGTATCAATAATATCTTCTAATAAAATTAAGTGCCTATCTCTTATATCAGTGTCTAATCCTATTGCAGTAATTACATTTCCTGTAGACTTAGTTCCCTTATAAGAAGCCAACTTAATAAAACAGATTTCTGCTTCAATAGAAATTTGTTTAAATAGGTCAGCAGCAAACATGAATGATCCATTTAAAACTCCAATGAATAAGGGTCGCTTTCCTTCGTATTCTTTACTAATGATTTCCCCTAGCTCTTTAATTTTTTCTTGAATTAATGATTCGGGTAAATAGGGCTCAAAAGTTTTATTGAACAAAGTAATATTGGACATGCTTATTTTTTGTTAGGGGTTGTTTTATTTTCAATCAGACTTTTTAAATAAACTTTACTGCCAGGGATAGGAAGGGTTGATTTACTCCATTTATTATACAATAAAATACTTTCTAACCTTACTCCAGTTAATTGTGAAATTTCATTTAGGGTTTCACCTTTCTTTACAATATGAAAATCATTCTCGCCTTTTTTTTGTTTTCTTTCTAAATAAATGAGTTGGTCTTCTTTAAGTATATCCACTTCGTTCATATCGTTATACAAAAGCAACTTTGATAAAGAGATATTGTATTGGTGAGCTATAGCAAGCAATGAGGCACCTGATTTGGCTAATACTACACTTGTATTGTTAATAGTAAATAATCCTTCAGGAAAATTTAGATGACCATATTTACTGTTTGATTGGTCAATATTTTTTTTGCTAGTTGGTATATATGTTTCAGATTCAGTTGTTTCCGAATCCGGTTCTTTTTCTTGGATAGGGGTACTTGTTTTTTCACTTGGTGTAGATTCAATTGGAATGGTTTCTACAATTGGAGCGATAGGATTTTTTACTCTAGCCAATGCAATCAAATTGTATTGGTCTAGTTGGTAGTCCTTAATTATTTTGATAAGCTTTTGCGGATAAGTTGGCGCAGTAGCATAGCCTGCTTTTTTTAATCCTTTTGCCCAAGCTTCAGAATCAGTTGGGCTCAAATTAAATAAGAATTGATAATGGGCCCTAGTTCTTAAAAAATCGGAATGGTCTTTAAAAGATGCTTCCGGATTCTCATAAACTCTAAAGCATTCCCCTTTTGCATCGTCATCATGAAAAGTTCGTGCGCCAGTCCATTCCGGTTTACATTTAATACCAAAGTGATTATTCGATCTTTTTACTAAATCACTTTCTCCTGATTGAGATTCAAGAACAGCTTGTGCAAGTGTAATTGCTGCCGGTACGCCCGAACGAATCATTTCATTGATGGCAGTTTCTTTGTATTGATCAATGTACGCAACAGTTTTACTATTCTGTGCATTTATTTGAAAAAATAGCATTAGACCAACTACGGTTACAATCAATTTCATTTTACTCATTTCTTTTTGATGATGGTTAATCCATCTCTGATAGACAACATCACTTGTTCTGTTCTAGGGTCCTGCTGAACATGCTGGTTAAAAGCGTGTACAGCTTTGGCGTTTTTCCCTTTTAATGGTTCTTCTAATACTTGCCCATGAAACAACACATTGTCTGCTATAATAATCCCATCTTTTGCTAACAGAGGAACAACCATTTCATAATAGTTGATATAGCCTGTTTTATCGGCATCAATAAAAACAAGATCCCATTGATAGGGTAGCTGACTAATGATTTCTTTAGCATCGCCTATATGCAAAGTTATTTGCTTATTTGCATTCAATTTGCTAAAATTTTCAGCAGCCGTGGCCCCATCTTCAGGTCTTATTTCAATGGTATGAATCATGCCTTCTTTTGGCAGATATCTTTGCATGCAAAGGGCGCTGTAGCCCGTAAAAGTGCCTATTTCTAGTACATATTTTGGTTTTAACATGGCACAAATTAGACCTAGAAATTGTCCTTGCACATGACCGCTAATCATATGCGCCAATGGATGTTTTGCAGCAGTTGCCTTATTGACTTCTTCTAATTCAATTGGCTCAGGACTCGTAAACTGAGCAATATAATTTTCAATAAGAGGGCTAATTAGTTCCATTACCTTTTTTAGATATGAGGATAAGCCCTAAAAAAGTGATGGTGCCGTTGATGATTAACAGTTCTAATCCAACCTCATAAGAGCCTAATAATGATTTTTGGTATTTATCTATGATAAAACAAATGATTGGGGCTGCTATACATACATAGGGCACCAATGCATCTTTTACAACTCTTTTTGTGATGATTCCAAAAGTGAATAAACCTAAAAGTGGTCCATAGGTATACGCAGCAATTTTGAGCAATAATCCAATCATACTAGGGTCATTAACCCATTTGAAAATGAGCACAAATACAAGGAATATGGCTGCAAATGTTAAGTGTACTCTTTGTCTGATTTTTTTCTGAGCAGCTTCGGTTAAATCTGCTCTTCTTTGAATACCAATAATGTCTATGCAAAAAGTAGAAGTTAATGCAGTGATTGCTCCATCTGCACTCGGAAATAAGGCAGAGATTAGTGCAATGATAAAAATGACTGAAACCACGGGAGGCATATGTTCCATTGCTAATACAGGGAAAATTTTATCTCCAGATACTGTAATATTTAAATTTTCTGCATACAAATAAAGCAGGCCACCTAAAAACAAAAAGATGACAATTACGGTAGCCAATGTGATGGCCATAGACATCACATTTTTTTGAGAATCTTTTAATGTTTTTACTGATATATTTTTCTGCATCATTTCTTGGTCCATACCAGTCATAGTAACCGTAATAAATGCACCTGCAATAATTTGTTTTAAGAAGAAAAATTTACTGTTTGGATCAGTAAAAAATATTTTAGAATAACCTCTGTCGTTCATTGCTTGTAAACTATCTCCAAAGCCCATATTCAATTGGTTTAGGATATAGAAAACACATATCACTAAACCAGCTAACATACAAGTAGTTTGAAGGGTATCGGTGTAAACAATGGTTTTTACTCCACCTTCAAAAGTGTACAATAGAATCATTACTAAAATGATTAGCGTAGTTGCCCAAAATGGAATATTAAAACTGTTTAAAATCGCTTCTTGTAAAATATTAACTACTAAATACAAGCGGGCTGTAGCACCTAATGTTCTCGAAAGTATAAAAAAAGAAGAACCTGTTTTATAAGAATTAAATCCCATTCTAGAGCTTAGATAATTATATATAGAAGTGAGATTGAGTTTATAATAAAGCGGCAACAGAATATATGCAATCATTAGGTAGCCAAACAAATAACCGATGGTAATTTGTAAGTAAGCAAAGGATTCTTTGGCAACTGCTCCAGGAACGCTTACAAATGTAACCCCACTCAAAGAGGTTCCCACCATCCCAAACGCCACCAACATCCAGTTACTATTCTTGTTTCCAATAAAAAAAGAATGGTTATCACTGTTTCTTCCAGTATACCAAGCAACTACTAATAATATGAGGAAATAGCCTATAACAAATGAAAACAACAATAAGGGAGACATATGGGGTTTGTTTCGTTAAAAGAATTTTGTAAAGTAGTAAAAATAATTCAGGTATTTTGTCTGTCCTAATGGTATAATATGAAAATTAAAAATATAGCGGTTTTCTGTGGTTCTAAATCTGGAAATGATCCTGAATTCTTGTTGCAAACAATTGAATTAGGAAAATTAATGGCTCAAGAAAAAATTACGCTGGTATATGGAGGAGGCAATAAAGGCCTAATGGGAGCAGTAGCTGATGCAGTTATGCAAGGAGATGGAGCTGTAATAGGAGTTATACCGGAAGTATTGTTAGAGTGGGAGCACCAACACAAAGGGATTACCGATTTAAGGGTAGTGGCCGATATGCATGTTCGAAAAAAAATGCTCTATGAACTTTGTGATGCAGCCATAATTTTGCCAGGCGGTAATGGAACTTTAGACGAGTTGTTCGAAATGCTTACATGGAACACCCTAAAAATTCACAATAAAAAAATAGTGATATTAAACTGCAATGGATATTATGATCACTTAATTGCACATATAGATACCATGTACCAAGAAGGGTTCTTATATGAAGATTGGAAAGAGCGATTATTAGTAGCTTCTACTGCGGCCCAAGCTATCGCTTTCTTGCATTAAGATACATTCCAAATCCCCCTCTAAAAACAGGTTGTGGGTCTCCAAATTGATCACGGTAAGGTGAATTGATTGCTTGATTTAAATCGATCATGATGGTAAAATGAGAAAAGCGATTGCCAATTTCTCTGGTGCCATATCCAATACCCGCTAGCATACTAGGAGCTTGAAGTTTATATTTAAATGTTTGCCCCGTATTTACATCTGTTTGAGAAGAACTGATCCAGTTGTACTCTGGTTGAATTTGTAGGTGTAAAAAGCTAATAGGCCAAACCCTTAAAAAGGCACCGCCACCAAAGTTGAAGTTTTTGTATTTAATGGTATTAAAACCGGTTGCACTTTGTGAATAATAATTCAAGTTCATTGCCACCCCAATATCTAACCAATTATTTAAACTATAGCCCACTTCGGGATTAAGCCCTAAATTAAAAAAACGATTTGAAAGGCCAAGGTTCAAGCTTGTTCCAATAAATACTCTTGCAGGATCAAACCCTACTGGTTTTTCTGGAGCTTCTAATTGAGCTTTTAATGAACTTAAGCTACCTAGCATCAAAATCAATATCCAACATCCCTTTTTCATACAAATCATTTAATTAAAATTACTCAATCCTTTGAATCAAATATTTTTCCAACATTTAAAATATTGTTAGGATCAAATGCCTTTTTAATATCTCTCATGAGTTGAATAGAATTTAAGCTAAACACCGTTTCCATATAAGGTTTCTGTATCAGTCCAATACCATGTTCTCCACTAATGGTGCCTCCTAAACTTTTTACCAAAGCAAATAGGGCTTTTAATATTTGGGTCATTTCTTCGTTGCCATGACTGTTCTTAATAGTGGGGTGGTTGATTCGAATATGTAAATTCCCATCTCCAGCGTGCCCGTAGCAAACTACTTTAAAACCATATTGAATACCCAACTCTTTTACTCCTTTAATTAGTGCAGGTAGTTCGGCCCTAGGAACCACTGTATCTTCTTCAATAGTGTATCCATCTAATTTTACTGCTTCAGCAGCCCTTCTTCTAAGCTTCCATAGTTCTGCTTTTTGTTGCGCATCATCTGCAAATAAAATATCACCTGCATCAAATTCAACAAGGAGTTCTGCAATGGCTTCAACCTCTTGCATTAAGACGTCCATATTGTTTCCATCCACTTCAATAATCAAATGTCCTTCTGTTGTATCTGTTACTGGTACAACAGTACTGTCTACCATTTTGCTTACAATTTGTAAGGCATTAATTTCTATCAACTCTAAAGCACTAGGAACAAACCCTGCTCTAAAGATTGCACTTACTGCGGCTCCTGCTTTTTCTAGTGAATTAAAAGGAACCAACATGAGTAAATCATATTTTGGATAGGGGATTAGTTTCAATACTATTTTGGTTACAATACACAATGTTCCCTCACTACCTACAATGAGTTGAGTAAGATTATAACCTGTTGCATTTTTTAGCACATTGGCCCCAGTCCACATAATTTCACCATTCGGTAATACCACTTCCAAATTGAGCACGTAATCTTTAACAACACCGTATTTGACTGCTTTAGGGCCGCCGCTATTCTCAGCAATATTTCCTCCAATAAAACAACTTCCCTTGCTACTCGGATCAGGAGGATAAAACAATCCTTTTTCTTTTACTGCATTTTGTAAAACTTCGGTAATAACACCCGGTTCTGTAGTTACTTGTAAATTTCTTTCGTCTATCAACAGAATTTTATTGAGTTTTTCTGTAGACAGTAAAACACCACCTAAATGGGGTAATGCACCTCCGCTTAAACCAGTACCAGCACCTCTTGGCGTAACTGGAATTAAGTATTTGTTGCACAGTTTCATTATTGAAGCAACTTGCGCTGTATTGGCAGGTTTTAGCACTATTTCAGGCAAGAAAACCAAACGTTCGGTTTCGTCGTGACCATAATCGGTTAAGCTTGATTCATCCATTAACACGTTTGCTTCCCCTACTATTGATATGAATTGGTCTACAATTTCCTTTGTTAATAGACCCTGCTGCTTTTGGTCACCCATTTATTAAATTTTGGTAAAAATACGACTGAAAGAGGGTAAAAATTGTGTAATTAGTACACAAATAAGATGTTCAAATAATTAAACAATGTACTTTTGCATACTAACTAACGATTGTTTGTATATGTCATTACCAACTTTAACCGTAGACGCATCAAAATTTTTAGCCTTGGGATTAACCAACGAGCATGGGGTACATTATCAATTATCACCTGAAACTTTAGTAAATCAGGCATTATTAAAAGGGCAAGGTGTATTAAACGATACTGGTGCCCTTTGCATTAATACTGGGGAATTTACTGGGAGAAGTCCACAAGATAAGTTCATAGTAAAAGATGAAATAACAGCTGATACAGTTCATTGGAATAATTTCAATATTCCTATTGATGAAAAATACTTTCATCAATTAAAGAAAAAAGTATTGGATTATTTAGGGCAACAAGATGAAGTGTGGGTGAGAGATGCATACGCTTGTGCGGATAATAATTATCGATTAAATATTCGAGTGATTAACGAAAATCCTTGGAGCAATTTATTTGCTTACAATATGTTCTTGAGACCAACCGAGAAAGAGTTGGAAAACTTTACACCAGAATGGCATATTATTCAAGCACCTGGCTTTAAAGCAGACCCTGCAATAGATGGAACCAGACAACATAATTTTGCTGTTGTATCATTTACTCATAAAACCATTTTAATTGGCGGTACTGGATACACTGGTGAAATGAAGAAAGGTATTTTCACTATTCTCAATTATATTCTTCCTCAACAAAAGAATGTTTTGAGCATGCACTGCAGTGCTAATATGGGCACAGAAGGTGATGTGGCTGTTTTCTTTGGATTAAGTGGTACAGGTAAAACAACATTAAGTGCAGACCCCAATAGAAAATTAATTGGAGACGATGAACATGGTTGGACCAGTAATAGTGTGTTCAATTTTGAAGGTGGTTGTTATGCTAAGACCATTGACTTGAGTGAAGAAAAAGAACCTGAAATTTTTCATGCAATCAAACCAGGGGCTTTAGTAGAAAATGTGGGTTTTATAAATGGAACCAATCAAATTGATTTTAGTTTTAAAGGCATTACAGAAAACACCAGAGTTAGTTATCCTTTGCATTTTATTTCGAATGCTATGGAACCAAGCATTGGTGGATTACCTAAAAATATATTTTTCTTAACCTGTGATGCATATGGCGTTTTACCTCCCATCAGTAAGTTAAGTCCGGGTCAAGCAATGTATCAGTTTATTAGTGGCTATACAGCCAAAGTAGCTGGAACAGAAGCTGGCGTAACTGAACCAAAGTCTACTTTTAGTGCTTGTTTTGGGGCACCTTTTTTACCCTTGCATCCAGGCAAGTATGCTGAAATGTTGGGTGCTAAAATGAAAGAAAACGAAGTGAATGTTTGGATGATTAATACTGGCTGGAGCGGAGGTGCTTATGGTACAGGAAGCCGGATGAAATTAAGTTATACCAGAGCAATGATTACTGCAGCATTAAACGGCAGTTTAGATAATGTTGCTTATGAACAACATCCAGTTTTTGGTATGATGATGCCAACTACCTGCCCAGGTGCTCCTGCAGAAATTTTAAATCCTAAGTCTACCTGGAAAGATGCAGCAGCGTATGATGCAATAGCTAAAAATTTAGCACAACAATTTATAAAGAATTTTGAAAAATATGCAGCTGGTGTTTCGGCAGAGATTCTGGCGGCTGCTCCAATCGTGTAACTATTGATTGCTTAACTGTTTGCGATTGTTTGCCTGAAGAGCCTCCTTCTAAAAAGAGGGAGGCTTTATTATTTTGCAGATAAAAAGTTGCCAGGTAAGCGCATTCCTTTTTCGTCGTCTACCACTTTACGCATGACTTTTTTTAATCCATCGGGTAATTGTTCCAATTCTGTTTCATTAAGAACATGCACTATTTCATGAAACTCATCTTCATCATCATAGTAGCCCACAAATAAATCGATGGTTTGATTGGAATGCATTCGAAGTGAAATTTCTAAATCTTCTTCGTACTGGTGCATGCTAACAATAGCCCATTGGTCGTTGTCTTCAAAATTGAATAAAACTTCAACGGGGTCTTGGCTTACCACATGGGTTACCAATTTTTCAATTAACTCTCCTGAATGATTTTTTACTAGTTCTTCGTAGTTCATAGTGTATTGTAGTGCCCATTAAAAAAGTCCAAAAAGCATTCCGTCAACTTTGCTGATGATTTCACCAAATTGTTCTTCGTTTTCAGCAAATTTATTTTTATCACAATCAATAATTAAAAGCTGTCCTTCTTTGTAACCATCAATCCATTTATTGTAATATTCATTTAGTTTTTTCAAGTAATCTAAACGAATATTTTCCTCATATTCTCTGCCTCTCTTCTGAATTTGTGAAACCAATGTAGGAACAGACGCTTTTAAATAAATTAATAAATCTGGCGGTTGTACCATCGTTTTTAATGTTTGAAAAAATTGATAGTAGTTGTCAAAATCTCTTTTACTCATCAATCCCATTTCATGTAAGTTAGGCGCAAATATATTGGCGTCTTCGTAGATGGTTCTATCTTGAATTACTGTTTCAGTGCCATGTTGTATATCTAAAAGCTGATTCAATCTGCTATTTAAAAAATAAATTTGCAAATTGAAACTCCAACGAGGCATGTCCTCATAAAAATCCATTAAATAGGGGTTGGTATCTACATTTTCAAACTGTGGAATCCAGCGATAATGCTTACTCAACATTTCGGTTAATGTTGTTTTGCCCGCTCCAATATTTCCCGCTATTGCTACGTGCTTTGGTTTTTTAGGTTTTGCCATTGGTAAATGCTGTTAAAGTGTCGCAACTTAAGTAAACTAATCTGATTTTGGTTGTTTGAGTGCTAATAATTCAATCCTACTGCATCTCTTACCATTTTTAATGTTTCAGAAGCCCTAGATCTGCCTTTGTCGGCACCTTGTTTGATTATTCTGTGCAATTCCTCAGGATTAGCTAAAAGGTCTGCCGCTTTCTCTCTGATGGGTTTAATAAACAATACCATATCTTCTGCCAATTGCTTCTTCATGTCGCCATATCGAATGATACAATTTCCATTAGAACTGGCATTGAAATCTTCTTCAAATTTGGTTAATGTATCTGCAGTACTTACCAATTTCATCATGGTAAATAAGTTTTGAATATAATCAGGTTTTGCTGAATTTGGTTCAGCTGGTCCCTGATCGGTTTTGGCTTTCATTATTTTTTTTCTAATCTGTTCATCATCGTCTGCCAAGTAAATGGTCGCATTTTGATTCTCACTCTTACTCATTTTGCCATTTCCATCTAATCCCATAATTCTAATTAACTCATCCCCATAATTAAATGCATAGGGTAAAGGAAATACTTCTCCGTATCGATAGTTAAAACGATCGGCAAAGTTTCTGGCCATTTCTAAATGTTGCTCTTGGTCTTTTCCAACAGGAACTTTCACCGCTCTTTGAATAATGATATCAGCAGCCTGAAGTACAGGGTAGGTAAGTAATCCAGCATTTACGTTTTCGGGTTGCATTCTTACCTTCTCTTTAAAAGTGACTGTTTTTTCCAGTTCTCCTTTATACGAAAGCATATTTAAATACAAATAGAGTTCAGCTATTTCTGGCACATCACTTTGTACATAAAATGCCACTTTTTGTGGATCTAAGCCACAAGCAATATTTTCTGCAATAACCCTATACACACTATTTTTTAATTCTTTGGTATCAGGGTGTGTGGTTAAACTATGCCAATTGGCAACAAAAAAATAACAATTAAAATCGTCTTGCATGCGCACATAATTACGCATGGCGCCAAAATAATTTCCTAGATGAAGAAATCCGGTAGGCCGAATTCCACTTACAACAACCTCTTTTTCCATGTGGGCGAAGATAAATATAGTGTTTGGTTTTTTATGGTTGGCATCAAAAGAAATCGGAAATTGTAGCCGGAACCATATTATTATCATTATTTCAGCTGTAAACACCATACTCGCTTCGCCTATTGAATACCTTAAGGGGGTTGGACCGCTTAGGGCTGATATGCTTAAAAAAGAGTTGGAGATATTCACTTTTAACGACTTACTTCAGCATTATCCCATCAGGCATATTGATAAAACCAAGGTTAGTAAAATAAGCGATATCAACTTTCAAACTGAATACATTCAGGTTGCAGGCCGATTAGTGCAATTTGATGTAATAGGAGAAAAGCGCGCTAGAAGATTGGTTGCGCAAATAAAAGATGCAACTGGTGTACTTGAATTAACCTGGTTTCAGGGAATAAATTGGGTGCAGAAAAGTTTATATGTGGGTTCAGATTATTTGGTATTTGGTAAAACCACTTATTTTAATGGTAAAGCCCAAATGGTTCATCCAGAAATAGAAGTATTTGTTCCTGCTAAAATGGGAGGCGCAGCATTTTTAGAGCCTGTATATCCATCTACAGAAAAATTAAAGGCAAGGGGTTTAAATGGAAGGCAACTGGCTAAGTTTACTTACACCCTATTGCAGCAATTAACTCCTAACGATTTACCAGAAAATATTCCAACAAATGTGTTGAAAGATGTAAAACTATTAGGACGCTATGAAGCTATTGCGGGAATTCATTTTCCAACTTCAGAATTGCATTTTAAAAAAGCGATGGAGCGATTAAAGTTCGAAGAATTTTTTATTGCGCAAATAAGATTGCAACTGGTACGCTTGCAAAGAAATACTACTAGTAAAGGAGTCGTTTTTGAAAAAGTTGGGTCAAACTTTAATGACTTTTACCAGCACTATCTTCCTTTTGCTTTAACTGGTGCACAAAAAAGAGTCATTAAAGAAATTAGACAAGATACTGCACGTGGTAAGCAGATGAATCGATTATTGCAAGGAGATGTTGGAAGTGGAAAAACTATTGTGGCTTTATTGAGTATGTTATTAGCAGCAGACAATGGTTACCAGAGTGCATTAATGGCACCTACCGAAATTTTAGCACAACAGCATTACCAAAGTTTAACCAGTTTATTAAAAGAAATGCCAGTTGAAATTGCACTCTTAACAGGGAGTACTAAAACAGCGGAACGAAGAAGAATTTTAAAAGGATTACAAGAAGATACGATTCACTTTGTGGTAGGTACGCATGCCATTATAGAAGATAAAGTGCAATTCAAAAATTTAGGATTGGTTATAGTAGATGAACAACATCGATTTGGTGTTGCACAACGTGCAAGACTATGGACCAAGGCAGTGATTCCTCCACACGTATTGGTAATGACTGCAACGCCAATACCAAGAACATTGGCCATGACAGCTTATGGAGATTTAGAATACAGCGTTATGGATGAATTGCCTCCAGGAAGAATACCTATTACTACAGTGCACAGAAACGAAATGGCAAGGGCAAGTGTTATGGGTTTTGTAAAAGAAGAAATTGCTAAAGGAAGACAAGCCTATTTTATATATCCATTGATTGAAGAAAGTGAAAAATTGAGTTACGAAGATTTGATGCAAGGTTATGAGCAAGTGAAAAGTTTTTTTCCTGAACCCAATTACCTAATTAGTATGGTTCATGGAAGACAACCCTCCGATCAAAAGGAAACCAATATGCAAAGATTTGTTCAAGGTAATACCCAAATTATGGTAAGTACTACGGTGATTGAGGTAGGAGTGAACGTGCCGAATGCCTCGGTCATGGTAATTGAAAGTGCCGAAAAATTTGGATTGTCTCAATTGCATCAGCTAAGGGGAAGGGTAGGTAGAGGCAGTGAAAAAAGTTTTTGCATTTTATTAACGGGTAGCAAAGCAAGCAAAGAAGCCAAAGAACGTATCAATATAATGTGCGCCACTAATGATGGGTTTAAAATTGCCGAAAAGGACTTAGAAATGAGGGGACCAGGGGATATAGAAGGAACCAGACAAAGTGGGGCATTGAACTTTAAACTGGCAAGTATTGTTAATGACAGAGCTTTGCTAGAAAAGGCAAAGGAAAAAGCAGAACAAATTGTGGAACAAGATTTGTACTTAGATTCAACTGAGAATGCTTTGTTAAAAAACTACTTGTCATCACAACAGTTGAAACATGGCTGGAGCAAAATATCGTAACTTAAAGTAGAGATGTTGAAAAATATTGGATTGATATTGGTTTTTTTGATGGGAATGCTGGGCCTAAATGCACAGGGTTATTTAGATTTTATTGAAAATAAAGGCCAATGGCCCGATGCTATACAATTTAAAAGTGATTTGCCTGCCAGTGCTTTTGCACTAACAAAAACAGGTTATAGGGTTTTACAACATCAGGTAAGTGATTATGCAAGTATAGCAGAAACCACCCACCCACATGGAACAAGTATTGGCGTGGGTATCAATAATCGAAATGCCAATGAGCCCGGTAATACCCAAGAACCTTTATTAGATAAAACTTTGCGTTCGCATGTGTACGAAGTAAAATTTTTGAATGCCAATCCTAACCCCACTATTGTAAAAGAAAAGCCTTTGCCAGGGGTTAGTAATTATTTTATTGGAAATGATCCATCAAAATGGGCAAGCAATTGCAAAACATATCAATCGGTTACTTACCAAAATATGTATCCCAATATTGATATACGATACTATACTAATAATGGGGTGTTGAAATATGATATTATTGTGCACCCAGGAGGAGATCCATCTAAAGTGATTTTATATTTTGAAGGGACAGAAGGGATTTCTCTAAAAAATGGGGCATTACAAGTGAATACCTCTGTAGGCGTATTGCAAGAAACAGTTCCTTATACCTATCAATTAATTGGTGGGGAAAGAAAAGAAGTGGCATGTGGTTATGAGATAAAAGGAAATTTAGTTAAGTTTAAATTAAGCAGTGAATACAATCGCAATAGTACATTGGTGATTGATCCTCAGCCAGTATTCATCAGTTATTCAGGAAGTAGGGCAGACAACTGGGGTTTTACTGCCACATATGATTTACTTGGAAATTTTTATGCAGGTGGAATTGTGTTTAGTGCAGGCTTCCCTACTACCAATGGTGCGTTTAGACAAAATTATTCAGGTGGTGTTAATGAAGGTAGTATTACTGGTTTCGATATGGGTATCTTAAAATTTGAACCAGGCGGAACCAATTTAATTTATGCAACTTATATAGGAGGTAATGGAAATGAACAACCTCATAGTTTGGTTGCAGACGCAGTAGGTAATTTGGTAATTGCAGGTAGAACTTCTTCTGGTGATGCATACCCAACAGTAAATACTTTTCCATTATTTGGTTCTGGTGGAGGAACTTTCGATATTATTCTTACCAAATTAAATAGTACTGGTACTGCATTGGTTGGTTCTGTTAGAATCGGAGGAACAGGAAGAGATGGTGTAAATATTAGACCAAATTATGAAAATCCAACTGGCCCAGAAACTACTAGAAGAAACTATGGTGATGATGCTAGAAGTGAAGTGATTTTTGACAACCAAGGTAATATTGTATTGGCTTCTGTAACTCAATCAACAGATTTCCCAACTACGGCGAATGCTTTTCAGCGAGTTAGAGGAGCAAGCAGAACTGCACCAGATGCAAGATTTCAAGATGGTGTGGTAATTAAATTAGATGCCAATTTATCTCGAGTTATATTTTCTAGTTTTTTAGGCGGTGGTGATGATGATGCTGCATTTGTTTTGGCCATCAATCCTGCGAATCAAAATATTTATGTTGCTGGAGCAACATCAAGTACAGATATGCCATCAAGACAAAATGCGGCTCCTAAATTTCAGAATACCAATGGTCCAGTGGATGGATTTATTAGTATTATTTCGCCAGATGGCACGAATATTATTAGCACTAGTTTTATTGGAACAGATAGAGTAGATGTCATTTTTGGAATTCAATTTGATCGACAAGGTTTTCCTTATATCGTGGGTACAAGTACAGGGGTTTTAAGTCCAATTAATTCTCCTTATAATAATAATAATCCAGGACAAGCATCTGGCAAACAGTTTATAGCCAAATTGCAACCAGATTTATCCGATTTTATTTATCTCACTAATTTTGGTTCAAGCGGCGCTACTATTCCGAATCTTTCCATTTCGGCATTCTTAGTAGACCGATGTGGTAATGTATACGTATCGGGTTGGGGTGGTAGTAATATCAATAATTTTCAAACAGCGCCATTGGCCAATATGCCATTAACTCCGGATGCATATCAATCTGGAACAGATGGCGCAGATTTTTATTTCTTTGTTTTAGAAAGAGATGCGCAAAGACAATTGTATGGATCTTATTTTGGACAAACAGGAGGATTTGCTGATCACGTAGATGGCGGTACCAGTAGGTTTGATCCAAATGGCACCATTTATCAATCTATTTGCTCGTGTAGAAGAACAGGTGATCCAAGTAGACCGATTGTAGGTACAGGGGGTGCATGGTCTACTACCAATAGAAGCAATTCATGTAATTTATTGGCTATTAAAATTGCTTTTAATTTAGCAGGTGTTGGTGGGGGGATTAAAACCGCTATTAATGGGGTAGCGCGTGATACATCGGGATGTGTACCACTCACCGTTGTTTTTTCTGATACATTAGAGTTAGCTAAAACCTATCGATGGGATTTTAATGACGGTTCACCAGAAGTAACAACCAATAATCCTTCTGTTACCCATACATTTAATAATGTTGGATTGTATAATGTAAGATTGATTGCCATAGATTCTGCATCTTGTAATATCAGTGATACTTCATATGTAAAAATGCGGGTAAGAGCAGACGAAGCCATTTTAGCTTTTACGCCAAATAAACTATTGCCTTGTGAATCTTTAACCTATCGATTTGATAATAATTCTATTGCTCCAAAACCCTTTGGAGCCAATGCTTTTCGTTGGGATTTTGGAGATGGAACCAGACAAATTGCTTCTTTTGGTCCGGTAACTCATACCTATGCAACGGCGGGTTCTTATAATGTGCGATTAATTTTAATTGATACCAGTTTTTGTAATGAGTTTGATAGTGTAGGTATTCAATTGCGCATATCTCCTTTAGTGAAAGCGCAGTTTGAAACACCCTCCTTAGGTTGTGTACCATACACTGCCGTATTCAATAATACATCATTGGCAGGTAGAACATTCCGTTGGGATTTTGGTGATGGTAACACTTCTACCCAAACATCACCACAACATTTGTATGCAGCAGTAGGTACTTATACAATTAAATTAGTAGCCATAGATTCCTCTACTTGTAATCTAGCCGATAGCACGGTGTTTACTATTGCTGTAAGAGATAACCCAACTGCTGGTATTAGCTTTAGTCCAGATCCAACAGAAGCCAATACTCCTGTAACATTCACCAATAATAGCTTTGGGGCCAATAGATACAAGTGGTTGTTTGGAGATGGAGATACATTAAATACACTTAGAAGCGATACAACTGTGCGTCATCTTTATAATGCAAGTGGTACTTATAACGCCTGTGTAATTGCCTATAACGATGCGGGTTGTGCAGATACGAGTTGTGTGCCAGTTCTAGTAACCATTGTTCCAGGTTTTAATGTGGCTAATGCGTTTTCACCAAATGGAGATGGAACCAATGATAGAATTTTCGTACGAGGATTTGGGATAGTGAAAATGACTTGGAAAATATACAATCGTTGGGGTAAGCTGGTTTATATTGGTACCAACCAATCGGAAGGATGGGATGGCAGGTACAATGGCAAATTACAACCACAAGAAGTATATCATTATACGTTAGAATTAGAATTCAGTGATAAAGAGAGGGCAACTAAAAAAGGAGATATAACACTATTGAGATAATGCTAAAAAGAATATTCATATATAGTCTCTTTATTGTTGCATTGTTTGGGCAAAAACAACTGCTTGCACAAGCATTGAATTACTCACAGTACTATAATGCTCCGCTGTTAACCAATCCAGCCAATACGGGCTTTAATCCAGATTACGATTATAGAGCTGGTATGAATTATAGAACCCAATGGGCTTCCGTTGGAACACCTTATAAGACCATGGGAGTATGGGCCGATGCAAAACTTTTTGCTAATCGTTTTGAGAACGGTTGGATGGGCATTGGGGGATCCATTATTAAAGATGTAGCAGGTTCTGGTCAATTAACTTCAACTGGAGCAGCTGTATCAATAGCATGGCATCAAATGTTGGGTTATAATAGTTTGTTGAGTGCAGGCTTTAGTGCAGGCATCACTACAAAAAGAGTAGATCTTTCTAAACTTAATTTTGATAATCAATGGAACGGAAAATTCTTTGATATTACCATTCCTACATTTGAACCCTTTGCTTATAGTCAAGTAGGTTATTTAGATTTAAATATGGGACTGAACTATGCCTATTTTGCTTCTGAGAATTTCTATTTTAATGCTGGCGTTTCCATCATGCATTTGAATAGTCCTAAAGAAAGTTTTTTTGCTCCAAGTGTAAGTGATGCAAGGGTCCCAATGCGATATAATTTTTTCGCCAACGCCAGTTTAAAAATGGACAATTTATGGATTGTAAATCCCAATGTTTATTATAGTTCAGTAGGAAATAAAAGTGAATTGGTTATGGGGATGAATGCCAATAGAAATATCAGTGGGGATGGTATGCAACAAATGATTTTAGGACTTTATTATAGAACAGGAGACGCCATTATTCCAATGGTTGGATACCAGGTAAACGACTTGAAAATTACTGTTAATTACGATGCCACCATTTCTGGGTTAGGCAATTTGAATGGGTCTAGAGGGGCTTATGAATTGTCTATCATTAAACAAGGAATTTTTCCAAGTTCACAGGGCAGGTCGGTTAAATGTCCTACAGTGCGGTTTTAAGTGCGCCAAACTTTATATATTGCGTGTCTCAATTAAGATACGCATGAAATACCAGCCATTAGATCCAGCTATTTTTATTAATAATAGAAAACGATTTGTTAGCCATATGCTTCCAAACAGCATTGCTGTTTTTGTGAGCAATGATGAATGGCCCAGCAATGGCGATGCCTTGCATTCTTTTAAGCAAAACAGTGATTTATATTGGTTAAGTGGAATTGTACAAGAAGATTCGATGGTGATACTTTTTCCAGATAATCCAGATCCAAAATTTAGGGAAGTATTGGTATTGGTTCGTCCCAACGAATTAAAGGAAAAATGGGATGGAAAAAGATTAAGAGCGGGTGAAGCAAAAGCAATTGCTGGAATGGCCACGGTGGTTTGGTTAGATAGCTTAGATGCTTTATTGCAAGGTTGGATTCATTTAGCAGACAATATTTATTTAGACAGCAACGAAAACGATCGGAAAGCATCAGCAATTAGATCTAGGGAGTATCGCTTTATTGATGAAATGAAAGCGCAGTATCCATTGCATCATTATATGCGTGCTGCAAAAATTATGAAAGAATTGCGTGCCATCAAATCGAAAGAAGAAATTGTGGTGGTGCAAAAAGCCATTGATATTACCGATAACACTTTTAGAAGGTTGATGAAGTTTATACAACCAGGTGTAAACGAATGTGAAATTGAAGCAGAAATTTGGCATAGCTTTTTAAGTCAAAGAGCAACTGGCCCAGCTTATGGAAGTATTATTGCCAGTGGTGACAATGCAAGAACTTTGCATTATGTTTCTAATAATGCAGAATGTAAAGACGGGGATTTAATTTTAATGGATTTTGGTGCAGAATACGGAGGGTATTGTGCAGATTTAACCAGAACCATTCCAGTGAATGGAAAATTTACTCGCAGACAAAAAACAGTGTACCATGCTTGTTTGCATTTGCACAATTATGCGAAGTCTATTTTGAAGCCAGGCATTAGTATTCTTGATTACACCGATAAAGTAGGCGAGGAGGCAACCCAACAATTTTTAAAAATTGGCTTGCTAAAAAAGTCGGATGTTAAAAATGAAGACCAAGAAAACAGGGCTTATCGCAAGTATTTATACCATGGTATATCTCATCATTTAGGCATTGACGTACACGATTTAGGAACCAGAACAGCACCAATAAAAGCAGGCATGTTGTTTACCATTGAACCTGGCATTTATATTGAAGAAGAGCAGATGGGTGTTCGTATTGAAAACAATTTTTGGATTACCAAAAACGGCAATACTGATTTAATGAAAAATATTCCGATTACAGTAGAAGAGATTGAATCATACATGAAGCGATAATATGAAGCAACAAATTCCCAACTGTTTTACCCTGATCAATTTGTTTTTAGGCGCAACAGCAATAATATATATTTTACAACCCGGGTTGGCTTACCATGCAGATGGGGATGGATTGGTTACTATACCTGAGAAAATGATGGTGGCAAGTTGGCTTATTTTTGCAGCTGCTTTGGTAGATTTTTTGGATGGTTTTGTAGCAAGGTGGATGAACCAGTGTTCTGAAATGGGCAAACAGTTAGACTCTTTGGCCGATGTGGTGAGTTTTGGTGTTGCACCAGGTTTAATGGTGTTGCAATTCTTGCGTTTTTCTTATGCGAGTACTGAAGGAGGCTTAGATATTTCAATGGCTTTTTTACTCCCAGCATTATTGATTCCTTGTGCTGGAGCCTTTCGTTTAGCACGTTTTAACTTAGATCAATCTAAATCAACTGGCTTCAAGGGTATTCCTATTCCTGCTGCGGGAATATTAATTGCCTCTTTTCCATTGGTAAACTGGTATGCCACTGATGCCTGGGTGTTAGACCTATTATTAAGCAAATGGCTATGGTATAGTTTAATTGTTTTGTTAAGCCTAGGTATGGTTTCCACAGTACCCATGCTGGCACTTAAGTTCAGTGGATTATCGTTTAAGAAAATATTACCTTTTTTAATCATTTTAGCGATTGCCCTACCTGTGGCCTTCCTTTTTGGATGGCTGGCAATTTCCGCGGGATTTATTGCGTATGTAATTCTATCTTTGTTGTTTAAACCAACCGAATCATGAAGTTTGAAGTAGCCATTAATGTAATGCCATTGAAAGATTTATTAGATCCACAAGGAAAAGCCGTGTTGGGTGGATTGGCTAATTTAGGCATTACCGAAGTAAAAGATGTAAGAGTAGGTAAACATATTACTTTATCGGTTGAAGCAGCTTCAGCGGAAGAAGCAAAAGCCATTGCAGAAAATGCCAGTAAGCAATTATTGGCCAATCAAGTAATGGAACATTTTGAGATTACCATAAACGGTTAATTTGCTTTATTTAGTTCCTACACCTTTAGGTAACCTAAAGGATATTACCTTGCGTTCACTAGAAATCTTGAATTTAGTGGACTTGATTTTGTGTGAAGACACGCGCACTTCTTCAAAGTTATTGCAGCATTATAATATTCAAAAACCGCTAACTCCTTATCATCAGCATAACGAGCATAAGATTGTATCTCATTTAGCAGATCAATTAGAAGCAGGTAAAACAATGGCCTTAATTACCGATGCAGGAACACCTGGTATTTCAGATCCTGCTTTTTTATTGGTAAGAGAATGCATCAAAAGAAATATTCGTGTGGAATGTTTACCTGGTGCAGCAGCATTTGTACCTGCATTAGTGAATAGTGGTCTTCCTACCAATCGATTTGTGTTTGAGGGTTTTATTCCTATAAAAAAAGGCAGGCAAACATTATTAAAACAGTTGGCTACCGAAGAGCGAACCATGATTTTCTATGAGAGCCCTATGCGATTAGTTAAAACGCTCGAAGACTTAGCGCAATATTTTGGGGAGGTTCGCAACTGTTCAGTTGCAAGAGAGCTCACCAAAATGTTTGAAGAGAATAAAAGGGGAACGCTTAAAGAAGTAGCCGAATATTTTAAATCAAAAACGGTTAAAGGGGAAATTGTATTGGTGGTGGCAGGTGCAGACTAACACTTATTGCAATATATTTATACTCAATTACTACCTAACGATAATAAAATGAAAATGCAAAAATTAACCCTTTCCCTTTTGGTGGGATGTTTGTTATTGAGCACAGTATTGTTGGCACAGCCCGATCGCTGGCAGCAAAAAATCAAGTACACCATTAATGTGAACATGAATGTGGAGACCAATCGATTTAGTGGTACCGAAAAGATTGATTATTTTAATCAATCTCCAGATACCCTTACTAAAATATTCATGCACTTGTATTGGAATGCATTTCAGCCCAATAGCAGTATGGATGTAAGAAGCAGGGAATTAGGAAAAACCAAATTGGCCGATCCAAGAAGAAACAACGATGGATTAGATTGGGATGCAAGAGTAAAAGATAGAATCAGCAAATTAAAGCCAGATGAAATAGGGTACCAAAATGTAAAATCTGTTTTAATTAATGGCGTTGCACAAAAGTTAATAGAGCATGAAACCATTTTAGAAATTGTGTTGGCAAAACCCATTTTGCCAAAGTCTAAAATATCCATGGATGTGGCATTTGAAGCACAAGTACCTAAACAAATAAGAAGAAGTGGAAGAGACAATGCAGAAGGCATTCGTTACAGTATGGCGCAATGGTATCCTAAAGTAGTAGAATACGATTACCAAGGATGGCACGCCAATCCATATATAGCACGCGAGTTTTATGGTGTATGGGGAGACTTTGATGTAAATATTACCATTGATAAAAAATACTTGGTAACCGCAGGTGGCGATTTATTAAATGCCAATGAAATAGGATTTGGATACGAAGCCAAAGGGGTTCAAGTAAAACCTGCAACTGGCAATACCTTGACCTGGAAATGGCAGGCCAATAATGTGCATGATTTTATGTGGGCAGCAGATCCAAATTATAAATTAATAACCAGAACAATACCCGGTGGCCCTTTATTAAAAGTGGTGTATAAGCAAGTAGATTCTTTAGAGAATCGCTGGCAAAAAATGGCCGACACCTGTGCATTAATTTATCCAATCATTGCTAAAACATTTGGAGCTTATCCATACAAGACCTACACATTTGTACAAGGTGGAGATGGTGGTATGGAATATCCTATGGCTACTTTATTAAAAAGCGCCAGTATAGGAACTGCCATACACGAATGGATGCATAGCTGGTACCAAATGATTTTAGGTAGCAATGAATCTTTGTATGCTTGGATGGATGAAGGTTTTACTGATTATTCAAGTACTAGGGCAATGGCTACTATGAGAAATAGTCCTGGTTTCTGGTACAATGGTTCTTACGGCGGATACTATCGATTAGCAAGAAGTGGATATGAAGAGCCTGCAAGCACTCACGCCGATCATTTTAATACCAATTTTGCTTCTACTTCTTCAGCGTATAGTAAGGGAGCTGTTTTCATGGAGCAGTTGGGTTATATAGTTGGTGCAGATACCAGAGATAAAATTTTGCACGCTTATTTTAATACATGGAAATTCAAGCATCCCAATCCAAATGATTTTATTAGAGTAGCAGAAAAAGTAAGTGGGTTAGAATTAGATTGGTACAAAGAGTATTGGATTTATAGCACTAAAACCATTGATTATGCAGTTGGAGATATTGCTATGGTAGATAATAAAACCAGTATCACCATCAAGCGTGTAGGTAAAATGCCTATGCCAATTGATGTATTGGTTACATATAAAGATGGCACACAAGAAATGCATTATATGCCTTTGAATTTGATGTATGGCGCTAAATCATCAGAAACCAAAGTGCCCACTACCGTGCATGCTCCTTGGAAGTGGACGCATCCCGAATACAGCTTTACAACCAGTAGGGCTGTTGGAGAAATTAAATCAATTGAAATTGATCCAAGCCAGCGATTAGCCGATATCAACAAGACCAATAATAAACTAGTGATTCCTGAATAAGAAATATCGAAACTATAAAAAACCGTCCTGAATAATCGGGACGGTTTTTTTATTTAGCTACGTGAATTATATATTTCTCCTCAAAATAAGACTCAGGAAATATTTTGAAAATCGGCATCATTTTAGGACGGGCCCCACTTTCGAAAATTTCTTGATTCAGGTCGCCCCCTTTTAAACAAATCAAACCATTTCTAAGTCCACCATCTGTAATAGGAGCGGTGGGCTTTTTAATTAAGGGCATGCTCCATTTTAATAAATCTTTTAAAGGTGCTACCGCTCTAGAAATGGCAAAATCGAATTTTCGGTTCGTAATATCTTCTGCTCTGGTATGTTTGGTGGTAATATTTTTAATACCTGCGCCTTCGCAAACTGCTTCTACTACTTTTAATTTTTTAGCAATGCTGTCTACTAAATGAAATTGAACTTCTGGAAAAAAAATGGCCAATGGAACACCGGGGAATCCGCCACCACAGCCAATATCAATGATATTCATGCCCTTGGAAAAGTCTGCAATAGCAGCAATACTTAATGAGTGCAATACATGGTGTAAATAAATGCTGTCTATATCTTTTCTAGAAACTACATTTATTTTAGCATTCCAATCTTTGTATAATTCTTCTAATAATCTAAACTGCTCTAGCTGTGTGGGCGTAAAGTCGTCGAAGTATTTGGTTATTAGTTCCAGTTTTTGCGGGGCGCTTTCCATATAGCAGGTACAGTAAATAGGTAATAAAAAAACATCCAGATATCTAAGAACAAGAACCAAGGATATAAGTCTTTCTCATTCAGTTTGTTCATGCCTTTATACAATACAATAGCTTGTACAATAAAGCGAAGTGCAAAAACGCCAACGGCCAATTGCCAATTGAAAAATAAAATGCTCAACACCAATAATGGGTAGACCAAGAATAAAGAAAACGAATACAATCCCAATAAAAATTGGTGAATTGGTTTATAATATTTTCCTGTTGAATAGTGACGATATTTTTGTGTCATCCACTCTCCCCAACTATTTTTAGCATCGCTAAGGGTATGCGTATCGTGGTCTAATAGGATGGCAGTATTATCAGCTGTTGCTACTTGGTTAATGAACAAATCATCGTCTCCACTTGGTATTTGATTAATGGAAGAGAAGCCTTTGTTTTTAAAGAAAATTTCTTTTTTATAACTTAAGTTTCTACCAACACCCATATAGGGTTTGCCTGCCAACGCATAAGAGAAATATTGTAAAGCAGTGTGGAAAGTTTCAAAACGAATCAGTTTATTTAGCAAACCAGGTTTCTTGTGGTAAGCTCCATAACCCAATACAATTTCTGTTTCATCTTCATATGCTCCTTGCATTTTTTTTATCCAGTTTTCCGATGCCGGAACACAGTCTGCATCCGTTAATAGGACAATTTCATACTTAGCACTTTTAATCCCCATAGATAAAGGAAATTTCTTACCACTAATCATTTTAGCTTCTTGGGTAAGTTCTATCATATTTAGGTTCTTAAAAGAGCGCCTGAACTCGTCAATCACATATTTACTTTCGTCGGTAGAGTTGTCGTTTACCAAAACCACTTCGTGTGTGGTGGCATAATCTTGTACCAGCACTCCAGGTAAATTTTTTACCAAATTATGGGCTTCGTCGCGTGCGCAAATAATCACCGAAACAGGATGTTCAACTGAAGTTTCTTTTTCAGTTGCTTTATAATAAGCCATTCTTCTAAAGAAATACAGGTAATAAAAAACCTGTATAGCTATAACAGTACAGAAAAGTCCGAAACAAATGGTCCAGACAATAGCGGGTATGATCATGCCGCAAAAATAGGGCAAAGACCACTACTTTTGCAGCATGGCCGCACTAAGTTTTACACTAAACAATACCGCAAATGGATCCGCAGCAAGGGCGGGTGTTATTGAAACAGACCATGGAACCATTCAAACGCCCATCTTCATGCCAGTAGGCACCGTAGGATCGGTAAAAGCAGTAACCCAACAGCAATTGAAGTTGGATGTACAAGCGCAGATTATTTTAGGCAATACCTATCATTTATATTTAAGACCTGGAACAGAAGTGTTGGAAGCTGCGGGGGGATTGCACCGTTTCAATGGATGGGATCGCCCCATCTTAACGGACAGCGGTGGATACCAGGTTTTTTCTTTGGCAGCCAATAGAAAAATTAAGGAAGAGGGAGTAATATTTCAGTCTCATATTGATGGAAGCAAGCACTTGTTTTCTCCTGAGTCGGTAATGGATATTCAACGAAGTATTGGCGCCGATATCATCATGGCATTCGACGAATGTCCTCCCTATCCAAGTACATATGAATATGCCAAAAAAAGCATGGAGTTAACCCATCGTTGGTTAAATAGGTGTATTGCTCGATTGGCTGAAACACCTGACAAATATGGATATACACAAAATTTATTTCCCATAGTTCAAGGGAGTACCTATAAAGATTTGCGAAAAGCTTCTTGTGAATTTATTGCTTCCCGTGGTGCCGTGGGTAATGCCATAGGAGGATTAAGTGTAGGAGAGCCCGAAGACATGATGTATGAATTTACTGCATTGTGTACAGAGCACTTGCCTTTAGATAAACCTCGTTATTTAATGGGTGTAGGAACTCCATGGAATTTATTGGAGTGTATTGATTTAGGTATTGATATGTTTGATTGTGTAATGCCCACCCGCAATGGTAGAAACGGCATGTTGTTTACTACACAAGGCGTTATCAATATCCGAAATAAAAAATGGTACAAAGACTTTAGCCCTATTGATCCTGGGCTGCCTTCTGAAACCAGCCAGTATTATACTAAAGCATATTTGCGTCATTTATTTGTAGCTGAGGAAATTTTAGGATTACAAATCGCCAGCATACATAACTTAAGTTTTTATTTATGGTTGGTAGGTGAAGCAAGAAAGCATATTCTAGACAATACATTCAGCAGTTGGAAGAAAGAAATGTTGGAGATACTAAAGCGGCGATTATAATCCCCTTGGAAAACAGCATGTGGATAAGCGCAAACTAAATTTATATTTATTCACTTATATACTAATTGTATTCAGTGTTGCAAATTCAGTGGTAGATTAGCATTACTTACTAATCCGCTACCTCTGAAGCCCTAAAATTGATACATCCATTTTCATGGATGTATTTTTCTATCTTTGAGTTAATGAAGAAGCTTGATTGGTACATACTCAAAAAATTCCTCACTACTTTCTTCTTTGCTATATTTCTTTTTGCTGTTATTGCTATTGTGGTAGATGTAAGCGAAAAGACCGATGACTTTGTGCGTTCACAGTTGGGTTTCAGGCGGATTATAACCGACTATTACGCTGGATTTATTCCACATATTATTGCCCTCTTATTTCCTTTATTTGTTTTTATTGCTGTGATTTTTTTCACTTCTAAAATGGCGGGTAATAGTGAAATAGTGGCAATACTTGCCAGCGGTACAGGGTATTCAAGGTGGTTAAGACCTTATTGGATTGGAGGATTTTTAATGGCTACTTTATTGTGGTTTGCTAATCAGTATGTGGTACCCAAGGCCAATGTATTGCGCGGTAATTTTGAAGCAAAATACATAGATGCCAATTCTAGTTACAACGCGTTATTGGGTCAGTCGAATCATATTTATTTGCGCATAGATTCATTTACTTACGCTGGCATTCATTATTATGATACGCTGGTAAAAAGAGGTGGTCCAGTATTTTTGTACACTGTAAAAGACAATAAGGTAACTGAAAACCTAAGAGCAGAATCCATTATTTGGGATACGGCCAGTAAAAAATGGAAGTTGGATGTGTTATTAGATCGGAAATTGAAACCCATGCAAGAGATGGTGGTAAATGAAACCACTCGATTAATGAATTTCAATTTTAAACCATCCGACTTAACGCGCGATAAATACACCAAAGACAAATTAACCACCCCGGAATTAACCCGATTTATTGCATTGGAAGAATTAAGGGGATCGGAGGGCTTGAATAGTTTGAAAGTTGAGCGATACAGGCGAGACGCTACTTGTGTAACAGTAATTTTGTTGACTTTAATTGGTGCTATAGTAGCGGGAAGAAAAGTTAGGGGAGGAAGTGGGGTGCATTTGGCCGTTGGTTTTGTAACAGCAGCATTGTTCATTATCACCGATCGATTCTCTACTATATTTTCTACTAAAGGTAATTTGCCCCCATTAATGGCAGCCTGGATTCCTAATATGATATTCCTAATAGTTGTAGTATATCTATACAGAACGGCACCAAAATAATTATTTGTGAAATTTTGCAAGAAGACTGGCATTGATTTTGTTGTAGCTGCAACTTCAATTACCTTTGAAATATTAGATTATCTAACAATAGATTGCCATGGGAATAATCAAAGACAGGTTTAAAGCAAAGGCTGATATAGCCAGTGCCGAGATAAAATCAATTATTAAGGAACACGGAAATAAAAAAGTAGGGGAAGTAACCCTGGCCCAGATATACCAAGGAATGCGTGGTATTACAGGTTTGGTTACCGAGACCAGCTTATTAGATGCCCAAGATGGTATTCGCTTCCGCGGACATTCTATTCCAGAATTACAACAAAAATTGCCCAAGGCACCTAATGGCGGAGAGCCTTTGCCAGAAGGATTATTCCATTTGATGTTGGTAGGAGACTTGCCAACAGAAGAAGAAGCCAACCATATTACTAGTGTATGGCAGCGCAGAAGTCATGTACCCAACCATGTATTTGCAACCATTGATGCATTGCCGTTGAGCACACACCCAATGACCATGTTTGTGGTAGGGGTGATGGCATTACAAACGGAAAGTAATTTTGCTAAAGAGTATTCCAAGGGAATGAATAAAAAAGACTATTGGAATGCTACTTACGACGATGCAATGGATTTGATTGCACGTTTGCCAAGAATTGCTGCTTATATCTATAGAAGAAAGTATAAGAACAACGATCATATTCAACCCAATGGTTTGTTAGATTGGGCAGGCAACTTTGCTCATATGATGGGATACGACGATGAAAGCTTTAAGGAGTTGATGCGCTTGTACATGACCATCCACGCAGATCATGAAGGAGGAAACGTTTCAGCACATACCACCCATTTAGTAGGTTCTGCATTAAGCGATCCATTCTTAAGTTATGCAGCAGGAATGAACGGATTAGCAGGTCCATTACATGGATTGGCTAATCAAGAAGTAATTAAGTGGATTTTTGAAATGCAAGAGCAACTAGGCACTGATAGTCCTAGCAAAGAACAGATTGCACAATATGTTCAAGATACGCTTACATCTGGTAAAGTAGTTCCAGGTTATGGACACGCAGTTCTGCGTAAGACTGATCCAAGATTTACTGCACAAATGGAGTTTGGTAAAAAGCATATGCCCGATGATAAATTGGTGAATACCGTTTGGAATATTTATGAAACAGTACCACCTATTTTACAATCATTGGGTAAAATTAAAAATCCATGGCCGAATGTGGACGCACATAGTGGAGCATTATTGGTACACTACGGATTTGTAGAGTATGAGTTCTATACTGTATTATTTGCCGTTAGCCGTGCGTTAGGAGTAATGGCCAGCTTATGTTGGGATAGAGCCTTAGGTTCTCCATTGGAGCGTCCAAAGAGCGTTACCACCGAGTCTGTAAAATTATGGTTAGAAGGAAAAGATCAGATTTGGGAGTAAATTGGTTGTTGAGCAGCAGATGCTGTTAAGAAATATTGATACAAAGCCCGACTATTATTGGTCGGGCTTTTTTGTGGTAAAGATTAGTATTTAATTAGTCTATTACTCTTTTGCCCATATGAAAATAAAAAAGCCAAAAATATTTTTTGCATAGAAATAACATAAATATTAAATCAGTATCAGGTGCAATGAAAGCTTAATTATTGGGTTCAGTTTATTCCCCAACTATAATTGCTTTAGTTGTAGGTCTTTTAAAAGGATTATTTAAAAACCGTTCAACAATCTGGTTAAATAGGGAGTGTTCACTTCTTAACATAAAATGTGTGGCTCCGGGCATTATAAACAATTGCGATTTTGGAATATTTTGATACATTTCTACAATGTGTTCCAATTTGATCATATCAGCATCGCCTGCCATCATAAGTACCTCAGCTTTAATTTTTAATAATTCCACATTTTTTATGTTAGGATATTTGTAGTCAAGATTGGTAACAGTTAAATTTCGTAAAGTTTCATTCGAAGTATCCCCTCTTGCAATCTTATCCTCCATTTGCTTAATCGTTTTTTCCATATCAACAATAACCCAACGATAGAGTGCATTTGAATCAGGACGTATATTAGCAGAGGTAGCAACAAGTTTCTTTACTTTGTTCGGATACTGAATGGCCATCATTAATCCAATAATACCGCCGTCACTTTGACCTATAATGTAAGCTGAATCAATTTTTAAATAATTAAGAAGGGCGTTATAGTCTTTTGCCAGTAAATCGAAAGTAAGTTCCTCGTTCCCATTGTCAGACTTGCCTTGAAATCTACTATCTGCAATAATCACATAATATTTGCTTCTAAAATATTCTATCTGACACCTTTCCGCATTTATATAGCCACCATTTCCGTGAATAAGTAACAGGGGTTGCCTAGATGAATCTCCATAGGTTTCATAATACATTTTAATATTATTGACCTGGGCAAACTTTCCAGCAGGAATGTTTTGTCCATAATTTACAGAAGTAATACAAGTGTCTTGACTAAAAACATCTGCACTAATAGAAAAACTGATAATTAGAAATATAAATTTCATAATTGTTGAGGTTGAAAAATTTCAGCTAACTGGCAGGTATTACTACTGGTAGAATTTTTATTCCGTCCGACAGCATTGCGGCAAACCCTTTCATATGCATTATGCGTTTGTAATTTTTTACTTATCAATTAAATGATACTCTTCACGCAAGGTATTGATTAACATTACTGCATTTTCTTTCATTTCCTGTAATTTGAAATTGTAATTAGCAAATGTTCCACCAAAAGCAGCTAATTTATTTCCAAAATATGTCAATTTTAAATTATTGTGGTTTAAGAGTTTAGCTTCAGGTGATACCCCAATATAAGTCCCAGGATTCAAATATTTAAAATTAAAAAATTCAAATGAAGCAGTGATATAATCGTATACTAGTTTGTCTACATTTTCTTGTTGAGATTGAACGTCTTTTTCTATTCCGTCATAAAAAATTATGATATCAGCAGCGACTTTTTTTCGTATTAAACGCATACCACCAGCGTTTTTTAACTGTAGCAATGTTCTTTCTGTTGGCTTTAGAAAATTTATAGAACTAATAGTTCTCCTGTAAAATTGATATATTTCATAATCATTTGTCTTTTGATTTTCGTAGTTGAAACAAACCGCCATAAGTGAGTCAATATAAAGCAAAGCCATTTTGTTTTCATTTATTGCTTTATTAATGTTAGCTGTATCAATTTGAGCATCTTCTATCATGGAATTAATAAATTCTTTTTCTCTACTATGTTCAATAACATGCTCTAACTGCCATTCTGCCAAAAAACCACAAAAAACTGCAAGAAACAACATTAAAAATTCCCAGAAATACGATTTCCAGTTTTTCCTTACTTCGTGATTTGCATGATGATGTACTTCCATATTTTCAGTTTCTTGATTTAGGTTAATCGACTTTGTGTCAATAGTAGGGATAATTTCGTGAGGAGATTTTTCCGGTTGATTGTTTGTGGGATTCTCTAAATTTTCTTTACCTGTATTGTCTTCCATTTATTTTTGGGTGGCTTTGTTAGTGAAGTGTTCAATTGCATGGCGCAGGGTGGGGAAGGATAGTTCCTGCTGCTGGCTTGGCCGTCCCGCAAGGCGGGAACAAGATTAGTTAATGCCAAATTACTGAAGTTGATCAGCATTACCAAAAGTTTAATGGCTATAGCTGAAGTATAACTTTTGAAAAGCCAATGTTAGGCATATTTGTTTTATCGGAATCTAAATTTCTGTATGCTCCACATTATTATTTTTTACCCTTTTCTCTAAGTAACTCATAAACTTATGATGAATAGGGCTAAATGCCAATACAAATATTCCGGATAATAAAGAAGATAATATAACATCAGATATTTCGAGTTCGTGCGAAAGCCAATGTAAAAAATAATGTTCTATCGTATTATATATGAATACAATAAAGATAAATATTAACCCATCTACAAGTATTCGCCTGATAAGTATTCCTGTATCAAAAGCATTTGAAAAGAAGAGACTCATTATTTGTGATAGTACGAATGTAAGTATCAAACCTATGTTAAATACCAGTTTTACATTGCGAGAAACTTCCGTTACGCTGGCATTCAATATAGAATAAACAATCATTATTAAAGTAAAAGAAATCAACCCCCAGAAAAGCCATAAGATTTTATTTCTTTCTGTTGTAGATGACTTTTTATAATTAACATACAGGCATAGCAATCCAGTAATTAGTACAAATACATCACTTAGTCTCTCACTAATTTTTAACAATGCCCATCCTGCCAGTAGTAAAGGGAATATTAACCAGGTATAGTCCTTTATTGCCCAGTTTAAATACCTAGATCCTATTTTGTTTTTTGGAAACACTGAGATGATATCTTATTTTGAAATTTGCCTGGGGAAACTTTGCAAAGCTTTTATATAAAGCGTTCCTGTTAAAGCATTTATGATTAATAAACCAAAAACTGGTATCCAATCTGGATTCATCAATTGTAAATATTGAATTATCCAGTTCATTGAAATTGCGGAGAGAAACAATGCAAACAGAATAATACCTTTTTGCTGCTTGGTTTTTACTGAAATAATAAAGGAGAAAATAACCAATAGGGGTATTGAAATAATGTGGGCTATCGATGTAAAAAAACGACCATCATTTCTATATGATGGGTTGCCAAGCAGATTTACAAAAAATAATATAAGTAATACTATTGTAATTGTGATAAACAAATAATTTACTCCTTTTAATAGTTTCATTATGTTCGTTTATTCGTAAGTGCCATTACGCCTAACGAACTGGCTTTGCGTAGTTTGGATAAACTTTGATCCTGCTGCTGGCTTGGCCATCCCGCAAGACAGGAACGCAATTAGCTTAAGCCAAATTACTGAAGTTGATTTGAAACACCAAAGATGATGGGCCATAGCTGAAAGCCTAACTTGCGTTAAGCCTTTTGTTTACGGAATTAATTAGATTGGTGTATTGTCACAATATAAAATTTTCGCATCAACAATAACAGGTGTTCCGTTAAGTAAAGTTTGTAGCACTATACAACTTTGCTCAGTAGCTTTAATTAACTTATTAGCCATTTCTTCTTTGACAGAATTGTTGAGGGTAACTTCAATTTTCAATCCCATTGTCTGAAAATATACTGGCACATTTATATCAACTCGCAAAGTTCCACGAACATCTACATTTGCAGTTGCCCTAACTTTTGTTTTATATAGGACAATTTGTAAACGGTTTGCAATCAGTCTAAGTGCAGTTTCAAAGCAAGATGCCAATGCAGCACATAACAAATCACCAGAATTAGGGAAATCATGGTGTCCTCCAACTGCTCTATGAACCCCTATTGGAAAGTCAACTTTAAGTTCATCATTAATACAAACCGAAGTATGAAAAGGATCATTAAGATTTTTGCCTTCAATCACAGCTACATCAGTAATCCAAGCTGCCTTAGGATCTATAATATAGTTTTCGTTCAATGGTTGTTGTCGTTCTTTTACAATTGAATTAAAAATCATAATAATATAAATTTTAATTGATTAAAGGTCAGTATCTTCTCACATTATTCTACAACAATTTTTTGTTTCTCTACAATAAAATCAAATGAGAGTTCTTCCAATTTTTTCCCATTTATTGTAGCGTCCCATGGACCGTGTCCTCTATTCTCAAGGGTGTATAATTTATACGAAGCACCTGTAGAAGTATAAATATTTTTTAACAAAATTGCTTCTGAATATAGTACAGTTTGGTCGTTAGTGCCATGAGCAATCATTATTGGTGGATCGGTAAAATCAAAGCGATTGTATCCATATATATTATTATTTGCAGTCACGGCTACACCACTACCCCAGAAATCTAAAATTGTTTTTATAGAATAATTATTACTATTCAAATTTGTCTTTACTAAAGTAGGGTCATTGGTCATTGAAATTTCGTTTGTAAAATCAATTGTGTTAGTAATGCCTAATGTTGTAGCTATAATGGCACCTGCTGAACCTCCTCCAACTGTAATGTAATTGGTGTCGATATTATATTGGTTGGCATTTGCGATAAGCCATCTAAGGGCTGCTTTAGCATCTCTGTGAGCAGGATACATCGCCAAAAATTGACCTTGGTCTGCAGTTGCAACACTATTCTGCGCATATTGAATCCATTCGGTAGGTACAGTACCTTTATTACTCAGTAATCTATAATTGATAGAAAAAGCCACCCAACCTCTCGACGCAAAGTAATTTGCAAGATTCACAATGTTTACATCAGTTTTGTCTCCACCCGAAAATCCTCCGCCATGAATCAACAATATGGCAGGCTTCTTTTTAGTATTATTAGCTGGCTTATAAACGTCTAATTTTAAATCCATGGTTGAATAGGTAGTACTATTATAGCTTTGATGGCTTAATCCCTCACCATATTTGACATTTTGCTCAACTACAACTGTATATGTTGATGATGACTTAATTGTCATAGAATTCGAAACAATGGTGTTTGTAGTTATATCTTTTTTGCAAGAAGATATAGCTGTTATGAATAGTAATAGTTTATATAATTGGTTCATTTTTAATTATTATAATTTGTTAGACCGTATAAAAGACAAAAGGTTTAATCAAAAACTGTTAAAGTATTAGCTTGGCCACAACAACTTTCGTAAAGCCTTTTGTTAGCTGTAGTGCTTATAAATCTAAAAAAATAGAGATATTACTTCTTAATTTGACAATTTGATCTACCAAAATATCACTTGGTTTATCAAGCTGATTTTTCTTCAGCTGCACTCTTAGAAGTTCGACTTCAGGTTGAACATTAAAATTGATTGGACAAATCAGAGTAGATAAATGATGACCGTTTAATAAATCCGTCTGAATAATAACAATAGGCCTTGTTTTACCTGGTTCTGTCCCTTTACTTGGGTTCAAATCGGCTAGCGAAATGTCAAACTGTCTAATTTTCTTTTTTTATATCGGTTGTAGACACTGATCGCTTCGTTTATATATCTGTTTCTTACGACTTTAAGCTGGGTTGTTATTTCTTCAGCATCATCAAATATTACATCGTCAATTTTTATAGAGGTATATACTTTTTGTATATACTACGAAATTTTTAATAAAAATAACATCAAGTAGCATTACAGTGAATGTAAAGCCTCTTGTTACAAGCTGCTCGACCTTTCGTTTCTCAAATAGGGTTATTTCAAAATTACTCTTGGTGAGGTAACACCATTTTTAATTCGCTCTACAATCTTTATTGCTCTTTCTATTTTCTTGTCGCTAGACTTTACTTGACTAACTAAATAAATAAGCCCTCTTTGATTACCTTTTGTTAATGAATGAAAAATTTCATCTGCTTCTTGATCTGTATTTAATACCTCTTTAAACTCTTCAGGCATTTCAAATTGATATTCGGTTTTGTCAACTGAAAAAGTTGCTGAAACCTTAGAACCAACTTTGATTTTAAGTTTCTTGCAAATAGTTAACCCAATATTTATAAAATATCCACCTTCCTTTTTGGACATAATTGCACAGTGAAATTCTATTTCATTATTTAAATTGCATATTGCTCTTTTATTCCAGTTTTTTGTTAGCGAAAAAACAGTTTTTTTATCTAGCATAATATAGTGCATGCCACTATCAAATTTCTCAAGAACATACTCTGTTGGCATATTTTTTATCTAATAAAGTGTTTATCTTCTTTTTTAAGAATTATGTTTGAAATAGGGTAGTAGGCAAAGTACCGCTCTTGGCGAAGTTGCGGGATCGCCGCTTACTGTCACCCTGACTTAACTTGTGCCGCCATCTTGCCAAACGCAATGTTGGCTGAAGTAAAGTATATTTTTAAGGAACACAACCTTATCATTCTTCAGTACCACTCCTAAAAGCCACTACTTGTTTTCCAAATTTCTTTTCAGAATCTTCACTTTCTTTAAAAGCAATCTTTATTTGACTGCGTTTCAATTTATTATTTACGTGTGCTAATTTTATCTTTTCACCGTCTATAAAAACAAGAGGTCGCTTGTCAAAATAAGCAACTGATAGCCTTGTAGAAAACATAAACCAACCATCAATAAGAAAATAGACACTTTCATTTCCTTGCTTCTGTTGTTCTAATTTACGAAACCTTTTTAATGAAGTAGTAGCTTGATCAAAAGTTTGTTTAATAATTTGGTATCCATGCACATTTTCTTTTGCTGGAGCACGAGCCATTGATGTCGAATTTTTAATACTTGAACTCTTTGCCATTAGAAGAATTTGCACGGGATAATTCCATATTTCAGGTCGGTCAGTAGTGTCTATTTCATTTTGAAAAGTGCTGATAATTGTCTAGCCATTTCTTTTATAACCTTTTATTACGAAGTCTATTATAATTAGCCGTTTATCTCTTACAAGATTATATGGAGCGACAACTTTAAAATAACCATTTTCGTCAGAGGTTGTAGTGATACCAAGTGTATCATTGAAGATTATAACAGAAGGAATAATTTTCAATGTTTCTATATCTGCAACTACCCCCTCTACAATGTAGACTTTTTCAATCGGCTTCATTTGAGCTTTTAGAAAAAGAGGAAACGACCCTACAAGGAGAAATAGATATTTTAAAATAGGTCGTGTCATAATAAAATTATTATTTCAGCCAACGTTTTCGGGATTGGCCACTAAAGACGCGATTAGCTAAAGCCAAATTACTGAAGCTGATTAGCATCACCAAAAGTTGAATGTCCTTCGAAGGAAGCCCAAATTGCGCAAACCCTTATGTTGTGTGCCGTATAATTTTTATCCTTGCATGATGCTAAAGAAAAAATACTTAATCCTGCCGTCAACAAAGTTAACTGTTGAATGGCGTCTCGCCTCGTTGTTGGATTTATCATTTTATTATTGTTAAGGTATGGGAGTGTGATATGTCACTCAACGGCCGAGGCTTTACACAGGGTGGTATTGCCTCTTACTGCCACCCTGGCTTATTGTTGCTGATTAAAACTATGAATTTGATTTTATATTCCAATGATCAACATAGATCCTGGCAGATGGAACAAAAGCTAAACAGTGATTTAAAAGATGAAAGACTCTTTTCAAATGCCGCCATTTTGCCAAACGCCATGTTATGTACTGTTTTATTCAGTCCAAAGTAGGAAGTTGACCACATTATAGATTGATCTCTTCTCTTCAACAACATCTCCTTGAAACATGTCATAGAAATATCCATTTGTAAAGGCTTTTCTTTTCTTAGACATTTCAAATACTAATTGTTGTATTTCTCGTTTCATTTCAACTGTCATTGAGGTTAAAATATCGTCAACCATTTCCTCCGCCCAATTTATCTTTATATAATCAGTTTGAGGTTTCAAAACCACATGAATAGGGTTTAAGAGAATTGCGTACAAGTCAGGATAAATTTTGAATGTCTCGATGGCTAGCAAGGTGGTCAAGTAAGCTTTGGGTTGAATATAATTTTGGTTTCTGTCCATTTCAAGAGTCATTATGTGCTTCTTATAGTCAAGAGTACTATCATAAAAGACTTTCAAGATTTTTACTTGTCTTTTCAAATTTTCAGTTATACGAAGTGAGTTTCGTATTAATCTGTACTTTGGTAATAATTCTGTTTTTAAAAAAGTAATGTAATTTGTCCGTGCAATAATGTCATTATTAAAATTTGTATCAACCATACATTTTTCAAATTCTGATTTAGTCAAAACTGAACTGTCACAGGTATTGGGAACAAGTGTCAAACCTTGTCCATATAAAGACAAGGTCAAAAAAATGTATATACAGATTAAAATTGAACGCATAATATTCAAATTATCAAAAAAATCAATTTGGTGTTTAAATTATTGAATAGCACACAACGTCCGTGGCTTTAGGCTGGTTGGTTAATCAGTATTCCTACTGCTAGCTTGGCCACTAAAAACTCGATTAGTTAATGCCAAATTACTGAAGCCGATTTGCAATACCAAAGCTGATGGGCCATTTCTGAAAGCTCAACTTGCGTAAAGCATTTTGTTATGCGGCTGTATTACTGTATCTCGATATAGAATCTAACTCCGATTTAAGCAAATAATTCTCTTCTTCAATATCAAAATCATCCTGTTGTATTAACCCCCTAAAGGACTGGATTCAAAATTAAAATCAATTTTGTAATCATAACTTTAGGAAACATGTCAAGAGTAAACCGCAAATTTAGCCCAGAGGAACGCCTTTCTATTTTGCAAGAAGCA